>Ga0307413_10000073_pt1 | contig 24627 bp, 22 predicted proteins | sample DK1Ometagenome_3_FD_203714 | JGI IMG/M metagenome (GOLD analysis project Ga0307413, IMG submission 203714) | Maize rhizosphere microbial communities from greenhouse at UC Davis, California, United States - DK15-O-2 | ecosystem: Host-associated > Plants > Roots > Rhizosphere > Soil | place: USA... | reverse complement strand
CTTACCTTATCATTTGTGGGAATACCAGAACAATTTACCGCATAATTTAAACTTACACTAACACTTACAGGTCTGCCTGTACCTGTTGAGGTCCATCTTAATTGTAAAGGAGAAGTTCCCTGATAAGTATATCTTATGTTTCCACATGAAGCCCCAGACCCAGGGGTTACATCTCCTGCGCCAACACTATAAACCTGAGTCTGTGCAAACGATGTAAACGTCTGCAGCAATGTGACTATTATAATTAATAAAATTTGTTTTTTCATATTCAAATATGATTTTTGTTTTTGAGTTTGGTTTTTGTTAATTTCTATATTTTGTTATTTCAGAAAAGACAATAAATTTCCTGTTCTAATTGCTAAGAACAATGGAACTTTACTTGTCGCGAAGACAAATTATTTACTAAAAGGAAAATTTAAAAACTACCTAAAATAACAGCTTGCATTATTTAATATGCAAAGTCGAAATAAAAAGTTTTTTGAAAGCTGCGAAACTTATTCGCATTGAAGCGTAGTTTTATTATCATATTGTTTAAGTTTAAGTTATCCAACAAAAATATATTGAAATAAAACCGCTCAAATAGCCCATTCGGACACATTAATAGCCCGAAACGACCAACTCAATTTTACAAAAAAATGTTGTAAGGATTAGATTTCTTTGCGAAAATTAAAACACTGAAAACCAGCTAAATAAAATTTATACAGAAATAAGATAAATTATAAAAAAGTATTTATTATAAAAGAAAAAACATGAAAAAGAAAGAATTTTACAGCGCTTAAAGCCTTATTTCTGAAGGCATTTTTCCAAAACGCTTTTTGAAATTTGCCGTAAACTTGCTGGAACTTTTATAACCCGTCGCCAAAGCAATATTTTTTATCTGCATATCGGTGTTTTCAATCATCTGCATGGCGAGCAATAATTTCTTCTCTTTATGGTATTGCATCATCGAAACACCATGAACCAATTTAAAAGTCAACTTGAGTTTTGTAGGCGACATGCCCACTTTTTCTGCTATATATTCTACGCCCAAAAACGGATTTGCTATGGTCTCCAAAAGCATTTTTTCAGCTTTTGCTATTTTTCTGTAGTCAGGAGTTTCCTGAAGCGTATAACTTCCAATTCTCTGATCTAAAGAACCATTCTTAAAAAAAGTAGAAATCAGTTGAAAAGCCTGGGTTTTTAAAAGTGCCTTGCTTAAAATATCCTGTTTATTGTCTTCTAAAATAACCAAAATTTCTTTAGACAATTGCTCGGCATTCGGAACAATGTTTTGGTAAGTAATAAATCCGCTATCTGAATTCAGAAATTTTTTAATGTGATTATCTTCTGAAAGTGTTTCAAAAGAAAAATTGCGTTCGGCCCAGTCTTTACTAAAAGCAAACAAATTAAACTCGCATTCAGAACCTTTATAAAAATAGGCTCCAACTGGCGTTCCCGGTTTTTTGAATCCCCAATATTTGCTCGAAAAAGGTGTTTTATCTGCAAATGTGTTTTGCAGTTTTACTTCACTCTCAAAAACCGAAAAAGTTAGTGTATAATAATCAATAGGAAAATCTTCATCGTAAATTGCTTTCAGCATTACGTTTTTCTTAAAAGTAATACTTGTTACAATAACCCATAAACCTTCTTCAATTTCACGGTATCGCATAACGCCTTTAGAAAAAGGATTATTTCTGTATACGGCCTGCTCTTCCTCAACATGTTTTACCGATGGAGAATTGACAATACTTTTTATAATTACCTGAGGCGAATTAGACAAATAAGGCAACTCAAAAAAACCATCTCTATAAAAGTTTATGTTGTCTTTTATAAATTTAACCCATCTTCCTACGTTCATATTTGTAACTCAAATTTTAATTTCCCCTAAAAACAGAAGGCAATTCCTTAAAACGTTTTTTAAATGCCGCTGTAAATTTACTTGCACTTTCAAAACCTGTAATTATCGCGATTATCTGAACTTCAATTTCTGAATTTTGAAGCAATTGCTTCGCCAAAAGCATATTTTTTTCTTTGTGATATTGCAACATCGAAAATCCGAAAACAGTTTTAAAATTGGCTTTTAATTTTGTTGGCGATGTGTTGACTTCAAAAGCAATTTTATCAATTCCCAAAAAAGCAGATTGCAGATTGTGCAGAATCATTTTTTCGGCTTTGGCCACATTAAAATAATCCAGATTGCACAACGAAATATTATCTTCAATCCTGCTATCTTCAAAAGCATTGTTAAAAAACTCGGTAATTAACTTCGTACAATGCTTACGCAATTCAGGCGTATTTTGATGAATATTAGCTTCGTCTTGTAAAATATTTGAAAGCTTTTTGGATATTGAATGTGCTTTTGGAGCAATATCCAGCCATGTGTAGAATCCTTTTTGTCCGTTAAAGAAATTTTCAAGAATTCCTTTTTCACAAAACTTACCTGACTTTATATGCTTGTCAACCCATTCCTTATTCATGGCAATATTAAAAAACTTGCCTTTTGTACCTTTATAAAAATAAGTAGCCACTTCAGTATCGGGTTTGTAAAAAGTCCAGCAGGTACTTAGCAGGACTATATCCTCTGAACCAGGAACCGGAAATCGATACTCAAAAACCGAAAAAGACAGAATATAATAATCCTTAATATGATCCTGAGTATAAGTTGCTTTGGCAAGGATATTTTCGTTCATCGTAAGATTCGTTTCCAGAATCCAGAAACCGTCTTCGATGGTGCGGTAACGCATTGTACCTTTCCAAAAAGCATTCTCTGTAACAATTAACTGTTTGGCAGGTGTATGCTTAACAATAGGTAATTTGATAAGGCTGTCTAACATTACCTGAGGCGAATTAGACAGATAAGGCAATTCAAAAAAATCATCTTTTAATAAAAAAAGATATTTCTGAATATGGTTCGCCCAATTATTTGTGGTCATTATATTACGAAATCGATAATGGTTAAAAATCAGGTCAAACCTAAGGAATTCAGCCATATAAAACAAAATATTTAAACCACTTCTTTAAAAAAAAAGCACATTATTTTAACAAATTCTTTTTTGCTTTTGAAATTTTAAAAAACAGCAATTCCATACACAATAAATTGGCATTTCTATTTTATCAATTATCTTTGCACAAACACACTACAAAATGAATTATTTTTCTTCTGATTTTAAATTAGGAATATTAGGCGGCGGACAATTGGGTAAAATGTTATTGTCTGACACCAGAAAATTTGACATACAAACTTATGTTTTAGACCCGAGCGACGAAGCGCCGAGTAAAATTGCCTGCAACAAATTCTTTAAAGGCGATTTGATGGATTATGAAACGGTTTACAATTTTGGAAAACAAGTTGATGTTCTTACTTTTGAAATTGAACTGGTTAATCTTGAAGCTTTAACACAATTAGAAAACGAAGGCGTAAAAGTATATCCGTCTCCAAAAACATTAAAAGGAATTCAGAATAAAGGCATCCAAAAAGCTTTTTATACCGAAAGTAATATACCAACTGCAGCTTTTTTGCGATTTGATTCTCCGGAACATCTTCAAAAATCGATAGGAAATAACGAAATCACAATTCCGTTTGTATGGAAATGCACCGAATTTGGTTACGATGGAAATGGCGTAAAAGTAATTCGTCATATTTCTGATTTGGATGATCTACCAAATGTAGAATGTATTGCCGAAACTATGGTTCCGTTTAAGAATGAATTGGCGGTAATTGTGGTTCGAAATCCATCGGGAGAAATAAAAACGTATCCCGTTGTAGAAATGGAATTTCACCCTGAAGCCAATCAGGTAGAATATGTAATTTGCCCGGCACGAATTGACGAAAAAGTAGCCGAAAAAGCAAGAGCAATTGCTTTGAATGTTTCGGAGAAATTCAATCATGTTGGTCTTTTGGCTGTAGAAATGTTTCAAACAAACGAAGATGAGATTTTGGTAAACGAAGTAGCTCCTCGCCCACACAATTCGGGTCATTATTCTATTGAAGCGAGTTACACCTCTCAATTCGAAAATCATTTACGTGCGATTCTTGATCTTCCATTAGGAAATACAGACAGCAAAGTGGCCGGAGTTATGGTCAATTTAGTAGGCGCCGAAGGTTTTTCCGGAGACGTTGTTTACGAAAACATAGAAACTATTTTAGGCTGGAATGGTGTTACACCTCACATTTACGGAAAAAAACAAACACGGCCTTTTAGAAAAATGGGTCACGTTACGATTGTAAATGAAGACATGAACGAAGCAAGAAAAATTGCGGAGAAAGTTAAGAATACTATTAAGGTGATTAGTATATAGTTATTAAGTAGCAGTTTAAGTCACAGTAAAACCTGAAACAAAAACAAACAAAAACATGAGCAAAGTAGCCATCATAATGGGAAGTATCTCAGACATGCCAGTCATGCAGGATGCTATCGACATATTAAAACAATTTAACATTGAAGTTGAGGTAGATATTGTTTCGGCACACAGAACACCGGAAAAATTATTTGATTTCAGTAAAAATGCACACACTCGAGGAATTTCGGTTATTATTGCCGGAGCTGGAGGTGCAGCACATTTACCGGGAATGGTCGCTTCGATGTCACCGCTTCCTGTAATTGGAGTTCCGGTAAAATCGAGTAATTCTATCGATGGCTGGGATTCGGTTTTATCAATTCTGCAAATGCCGGGCGGCGTTCCTGTTGCAACGGTTGCTCTAAACGGAGCAAAAAATGCCGGAATTTTAGCAACACAAATTATTGGAAGTCACGATAAAAAAGTACTTGATACAATTATCTCTTATAAAGAAGAATTGAAAGCAGCAGTTAATAAAGCGGCTGAAGGTTTAAAGAAATAAGATTATTCCGCAGAGATACACAAAAGAAAGGCGCAGAGATTCACTAAGATTTTTAAATCTACTTTGTGAATCTCTGCGCTTTTTTTGTGATGCTTTGTGAAACAAATTTTATGAAAATTCTGAAATTAAGCTACGTCTTCAACTTCCTCCAGAACAGACTCAAATTCATATTCAGTTATATCTTCTTTATTTATCCAGTTTTCTGAAGTAACCAGATCATAATTTACATTATCTTCTGTTGTCAATTCCCATATAATAGCCTCGGCTTCAGGAAACGGAATGTTCTGAGATATTTGACTTTCAAACAATCTTTTTATTAGATTTCTGTCAGACAAACCATTGTTCAATAATTTCAGGACATTTTCCGCCGTCAATTTTCTTAGTTCACCATCCGTTGAAGTCATTGAAAAATGAACAACCGACGCTTTTGCATTTGGAAATTTTCCGTTATAAGCTTTAAAAAGCAATTGATTGACATGAAACAAAGTTCCTTGCATGTGTATTTCCGGATATTCCTCACAAACTTTATCGATCAACATATTGTTTGATATTTGCTCAATCTGCCCTTCGCTTAGTTGATCTCCCAATTTATAATCCAACACTATTGCCGCAGCTTCATTTGGCTCATAATCAGAAATAGCCATTTCTAATAATTCCGGCAAACTGCTTTTCTCCGCTGTTGCTCCATCAGGATAATTGAATTTTCCCAGTAAATGAATAAAATCCTGATCAGACCAATATCCTTTTACTTCATTAACAGTATCTATATTCTTTATTACAATTTGATAGTTCATCATTTTTTATTTTAATTGTGATTAGTATTTTATAATTCTAACCTATTTTTTCAATTTACGCTTTTTAAAATTGCCTTAGCAATAAATAACATATCTATAACATAATTCATCTATGTCTTTATACTCAGAATCCATCTTGTTTAGGTCGCTGGATTTTTATAAATTGCTATCTTTGGAATTCAAAAATATTGACTTCAATTAATAAAAATAATTACATCATAATGAACGTTTTACTTTCAAAATTCAATACTAAACATAATACAGCACCCTTTTCTCAAATTAAAATCGATGACTATGTTCCGGCTTTTAAGGAAGGAATTGTTTTGGCTAAAGCCGAAATCGATGCTATCGTAAACAATACAGATGCACCAACTTTTGAAAACACTGTTGTCGCAATGGATTTTGCCGGCGATATTTTAGATCGTCTTTCAAGTGTTTTCTTCAATCTGAATTCGGCGGAAACGAATGACGAAATGCAAAAAATCGCTCAGGAAGTTTCGCCTTTATTGTCTGAATTCGGAAATGACATTACGCTAAATGCTGCTTTATTTGCAAAAATAAAAACCGTTTACGAACAAAAAGAAAGTCTGAATTTAACTCCCGAGCAAACTACACTTCTTGACAAAAAATATAAAAGTTTTTCCAGAAACGGAGCCAATTTACCGGAAGACAAAAAAGATCAATTAAGAGAAATCGATAAAGAATTATCAAAATTGAGTCTACAATTTGGCGAAAATGTTTTGGCAGAAACCAATGCTTTTGAATTGCATTTGACTGACGAAACAGATTTAGCAGGTTTACCAGAAGGAACAATTGAAGCAGCAAGATTATTAGCCAAAGAAAAAGGAAAAGAAGGCTGGATTTTTACCTTAGATCATCCCAGTTACGTTCCGTTTTTGACTTATGCAGATAATCGCGAATTGCGTAAAAAAATGGCGATTGCTTTTGGAGCAAAAGCATTTCAAAATAACGAATTTGACAATCAGCAAAATGTTTTAAAAATTGCAAAATTACGTTTTGAGAGAGCCAATTTATTAGGATACAAAACGCACGCACATTTTGTTTTAGAAGAAAGAATGGCGCAAAGCCCTGAAAAAGTTTTCTCTTTCTTAAATGATTTACTGGCAAAAGCAAAACCTGCTGCTCAAAAAGAATTTGCTGAATTAACAGCTTTCGCGAAAGAACTGGACGGAATTGAACAATTGGAAAAATGGGATGGCGCATATTATTCTGAAAAATTAAAACAACAGCTTTTTAATTTAGATGATGAAAAGCTAAAACCTTATTTTCAATTAGAAAAAGTTTTAGAGGGCGCTTTTACAGTTGCCCAAAAATTATACGGATTAACTTTTACGGAAGTTTTTGACATTGATAAATACCACGAGGAGGTTACAACTTATGAAGTAAAAGACGCTGAAAACAATTTAGTTTCGATTTTCTACGCTGATTTCTTCCCAAGAAAAGGAAAAAGAAACGGTGCCTGGATGACTTCTTTCAAATCTCAATCTATAAAAGATGGCGTAAATGAAAGGCCGCATATTTCGAACGTTTGTAATTTTACAAAACCTACAGAAACAAAACCATCTTTATTGACTTTTAATGAAGTAACTACTTTGTTTCACGAATTTGGTCACGGATTACATGGAATGCTGGCAAACACGACTTATCCGAGTTTATCGGGAACTTCTGTTTATTGGGATTTTGTAGAACTGCCAAGTCAGATTATGGAAAACTGGTGCTACGAGCCGGAAGCTTTGGCATTGTTTGCTAATCATTATGAAACCGGAGAAATTATTCCGATTGAATATGTTCAGAAAATCAAGGAAAGCGCTAGTTTTCAGGAAGGAATGGCAACTTTGCGTCAGTTGAGTTTTGGATTATTGGATATGGCATGGCACGGACAGGATCCAACAAATATTACAGATTTAAAAGCTTTTGAAACAGAACAATTTGCCAATACACAACTGTATCCTGACGTAAAAGAAAATGCAATGAGTACGGCGTTTTCACATATTTTTCAAGGAGGATATTCTTCTGGATATTACAGCTACAAATGGGCTGAGGTTCTGGATGCAGATGCTTTTGAATATTTTCAGGAAAAAGGAATTTTCAATGCTGAGGTTGCTACGAAATTCAAAGAAAATGTACTTTCAAAAGGAGGAACAGAACATCCCATGACTTTATACAAACGTTTCAGGGGTCAGGAACCAAAACCTGAAGCTTTATTGAAGAGAGCTGGATTACTTTAAAAATTTTAGATTTCTGATTTTAGATTTTAGATTAAAGCCGAAGATTTACTTCGGTTTTTTTTATTTATTTTTGATTGAACTTTTTACTTATATTCGCACTTTTTTAATCTTAATCTTACAAAAAATATACATTGAAAAAATATCTAAAACCAATTCTTTATCTATTTATTCTTGGATTAATTTCGATTATAGCTGTAAATGTATACGTAAAATCTTCGACTAAAAAATACATTTCACATACAATAAAAAGATTTCCAAAAAATGATGTCGGAATTATTTTTGGTGCAGGAATAAACGGAAATCAGCCAAGCAAATATTTAAAAGATCGTCTTGACGCCGGAATCTTATTGTATAAAGCAAAAAGAATCAATAAAATTCTGCTTTCGGGAGATAATGGACGTCAGGAATATGATGAACTGACTGTCATGAAAAATTACTGTTTTACACATGGCGTTGACACAACAAAAATATTCATCGATTATGCAGGTTTCGACACTTATTCGACAATGTATCGTGCCAAACATATTTTTAAAATTAAGAAAGCAACCTTGATTTCTCAGGAATATCATTTAAACCGTGCCATTTATATCGGACAAAAACTCGGAATAAAATCAGTTGGTTATTCTGCCAATAAGGGCGAATATTTGGGATACAAGTATGTTACTTTTAGAGAATACCTTTCTATTTTTAAATCCTTTTTTGATGTTTTAAGAAATCGGGAGCCCCGTTTTTCAGGAAATCCAATTAATATCAATGGGCCTTCAAATTATTCGAAAGAAGATAGACGATAAACAAAAAATCCGAAGTGAAAATTACTTCGGATTTTTTTTGAATTAATAAGCCTTTTATTTTTTAGAATTAATAAATTCTTCAAACTGTTTTATTTTCAATGCTTCGATTTCTTCAATACGTTTTGCTCTTGAGTTGTTTAGATTATTTGCGTTTTTAGCAGTAACCTTTGTTGGTGGTTTGGTAAACAATAAATAATCGCCAAATAAATGGCTTAAAAATAAAGGAGATTTGCCTGGTCTGCTTGTATCAAAGTTTGCAGATTTATGGCAAGAAAAACAATTTACTAAATTACTATTATTGATAGCATGTATATCTTTTTGAGAAGCCTGCGTGTAGGTTTCCATTGTAATGTTTGACAAATTAACCGAGCCTCTGGCCAGTGAATCAGGAAGCGCACTTGAAATATCTCTTGTAACAATTGCTTTTACTTGATTTTCAGGAGAAACACCATCAAAATTTAACCAGATAGAACCATTGTAGAAATAATTTCTAAAAACATCTTTCAAATTAGATGCGACACACTCATTAATATTTGCAATATTATTAAAATTAGCAGGCTCTGCCTGGCTCGTTGCCATAAAAGCATCCGTATTTAAAACTTTTGGTACTCCATATTCATAAAGGATAAATGCTTTATTTTGAAGAAATGGTTTTTTCGCGACAGTATCCCATGTGATACCATTTATACCGCTAGTTGTTCCCTTTTCATAAAACAGCATTTCATTCGCTGCCGTTACCGAATTAGTTTTCTTATCGTAAACAGGTGCCATATCTTTATGTTCAAAAGTAGCCCAGATAAATTCCGGATGATTCTTTACAACTCCTACCACGTGCATCCCTAATAATGCCATAGTTTTTTCAACATACTGTCCTTTGCTATTGAGAACAGCGGCCTTAGTTGTAAAATAATCTTGTTGCTGTGTCTTTGCGATTGCATTTATATTAATCCAGGAAACTTTTAATTCTAAAGCCCCAACAGGGAATGTCTCGGAATTATTAACAGGCAATTTCAAGCTATTGATTAAGTACGCCATTCTAACTGCTTTATCTTTTAGCAAAGCATTAACGTGAATTGAATAATACACAGTATCTGCAGCATTATTAAATTTAGGATTAGATTGTAAAACACCTTTAAAACCTGCTTGGTTTATAGAACTTAACGTTAGTTTTAAACCCAACTGCGGTACAACATCTTCCATTTGCGGGCTAACTAAATCAAGAGAGTCTAAAAAGAACGGATTTCCGCTTGGCAATGGTTTGGTTACCCACAAAAACTTTTGCCACGACCATCGATGAAAATCGCAATTTGTTGTATTTGCATTATCAAACGGACTTCCATCACCTTCTGACGGTGCCGGGGTTTGCTCGTGCGGAAACCAGCTGGTTTCACAATCACAGGAATCAGTTGCTGAAGCTGTATAGCCGGAAAAAACTCCAAGCTTTTCCATTATTTTTTCCTTATTGAAAAAAAATAATGCAACCGCTGCTATTATGAAAACAGCTAATAAGCTAATTATAATCGGTTTTCTTTTCATTTTGTTTTTGGTGATTAATTATTGAGGACAGAATAATTGTAGATGAAATAGCTATTTTTTTTAAGATCTTCCCAAAAGAAAATGCTTAACAAAAAAGGCCGCCTAAAATAGACTAGCCTTTTAATCATAATTATTTTTCAATAGAATTGGTTTTTATGCCAATTGTTCCTGTAAATTTTTTGCTGTAGCCACAGGTACATTTTCAATTTGGTGTTTGAAATATGAAAATCCTCCAGTTCCGTTCCATGCGTTATCGATAGCAAAATGAGCATCGAAATCAGCTAAGAAAGAACCAATTGCCGGAGGTGGGAAAGACTGAACGTATTGTCCGTGTAAACTAACTACCTGAGTGAATTGTCCAAATCCGGTTGCATATATTTTTCCTTTTACAGAAACAACAATATGATTATCAGGACCGTTTACAGCCTGTGTAATAACTACTGTACCTGATACTGTATGTTGCGATGGTACTACTACTAAACTAAATGTTGCAATTGGAGCGCCTGGCATTCCAACATTTCCGATTGTGCCTTTTGCTAAATAAGCTCCTTCTAATAAATTTTCCATGGTGATAGTTTTTTGGTGTTTTTTCTTACTCATAAGGCTTTTCAGAAACCGCCTCGTTTATTTTAGTGGTTTCTGCTCCACTTTCATTTTATTTTTCAAAGTATATTTTTGTAACAAACCCATTTTTCGGGTTCAACAGTTATGTATTTCTACTGTCATTTTTGTTTTCATGATTAAAATTACAATGCAGATGAAATCACGAATAAAAAAATGTCATGAAACAGGTTTTTTTATCCATGAAGTGAATAATATGTGGAATGATTTTTTTTAGAAACTAGTAAATGAATCATTTCCTTTAACTTCTCTTATTTCGACACAAGCCTTATTCAGTAATCCAACGCGATTGTTTTTGTCTAGGTTTTTTAAAACGCGAAACCAGAAATTAATCTTTCCACCGAAAGAATTATTAGTTTCAAATCGAAAGTTTTTAAGGTGTTTTCTTTGTATAACAAGATTACTTCCAATTATAAGATCTGACGAAAAAATTGTATGTAATGCATTGGGTATTAAAAACAAACCATTTGAAACAAAATCCAGTTCCGCCTCAAATGATTTTATTTTTGGAAGATAATTTTCTGATGGAACCAAAAGAACTCCAAGTATTAAAACAACGATGTTTTCTCGCTGCATAACAGCGCTAACCTCAGCTAAACAATAATAAGTGTAATAATCATCCGCATCTAAAAAACTGATCAAATCTCCATTTGCACGTTCAAGACCTATGTTTCGGGCATTTCCTGAACCTTTATTTTCTTTCAATTCAATTATTTGAATATCCGTTAGCAAAAATTGCGGAGCAAAAAACGACAAGGCTTCTTTTAAACGAAACAGACTTTTATCTGTACTACAATCATCAACAATAATAATTTGCGAAGGTTTTTTTTCCTGAAAAGCCAAAGAAGTAATAGCATCAAATATGAAAGCTTCTGTATTGTAAAGAGAAATAACTATGGTATGTTTCATAAATTTATTAGTCTCAAATTGGATATCAAGGCTAATCTCACCAACATTTACAGCCATTCGCTTTTTTACGTGCATTCTGATCTCCTCTCTATTATTTGAATTAAATCGAATTGTTTTATATCAAAATTATTGTAGATCATTCGATTGAAGTTCGTAAATGTCACAGAAAGAACATTTTTTGTTATAAAACATAAAAAAAAATACATAAGACTATTCTTAAAAAATAATATATTTTCAAAATAAGTTTCATTTATTTTTGAAAGTTTAAAAACTTTTGTTTACATTTGATCTATGGAATTCAAAGAAGCAAAAAATAAGTTTGTACAAACCTGGGGAGCATTAGGTTCTCAATGGGGAATTAATAAAACCATGGCACAGATTCATGCTTTATTAATGGTCTCAAACGAAGCTGTTTCGATGGAAGACATTATGGACGAATTGCAAATTTCGCGCGGAAACGCCAGCATGAACCTAAGAGCTTTAATGGATTGGGGAATTGTTTATAAAGAATACAAAGCCGGAGAAAGAAGAGAGTTTTTTACTGCCGAAAAAGATCTTGACGAATTGGCTGTAAAAATTGCAAGGGAAAGAAGTAAAAGAGAAATCAAACCAGCTCTTAAAATTTTAAAAGAAGTTTCGACGATATCGCCAAAAGATTCAGCAGAAGAAAAACACTTTGTAGAGCAAACCAATAAATTGTACGATTTTGTTTTAAAAGCAGATAATATCTTAGATAAAATGACCGAATTTAAGGAAAACTGGTTGGCGCGTTTGGTCTTAAAGATTATGAAATAAAAATTAACCAAAAAAAATTTAACCAAAACTTTCATTTTTTTCTGAAAGTTTAAAACATTTAAAATTATGAAAACTATTAAATACATCAACACTTTTGCAATTGGACTTCCTTTTCTAATAATTATTTTGGCATACCCTTTTTTAGAGCAAAGAGCACTCCTGTTTGGCTTATTATCAACAATGGCTACAGGTTTTATACAATTTTGTATTGGTGTAAAAATGCTTTTTGATAATCCGCGCAGCAAAAGTCTTTTGGGATATATACTGGGTGTGGCTTTGTTTTTTATTCTTTGGCTGCTTAATGAAAATATGAGTTACAATGATATGTCGTATTACCTATTTCCAATCCCATTATTATTAGCAATTTATCTTTCAATTATCATTTATAAAAAATAATCGTCATGAATCTCAACATCATCGGCTATTTTATCTACCTCGGCATTACAATTTTCATCATTTTGAATGTTGGAAAAATATGTTACAGAAACGGAAATATTTATGTCGCAGAACTCATCCCGAATCATGCGGATATCTGCCAGAAAATTAATCAGGTTTTGCTTTTAGGATATTATCTTTTGAATATTGGATATTGTGCAATGACACTTATTTTCTGGCAAAAAATTTCATCTCCAATGCAATTAATTGAAACCATCGGAACAAAAACAGCAATTATAATCCTTATTCTTTCAATATTACATTATCTCAATATCATTATTCTAACCAAGTATATTCATAAATTAATTAAATAAAACCTTAAATTTAAATATCATGGAAACTACAAAAATCTTAATCGGTTACGGACTTTATTTACCAATCGCTTTATTTCTTACTTATTATGTTTCTAAAACTCTTTTTAAAAACGGAAAAATATTTATGCTGGACATTTTTAAAGGCCGCGAAGATATTGCCGAAGCCACAAACAAACTTTTTGAAACCGGATTTTATCTTTTAAATATTGGTTTCGCTTTAATGATTCTGGAAATGCAATTAAGCAACAACAGTTATCAGGAATTGATCGAAAGATTAAGCTATAAAATTGGCGGTTTTTCTATTTACTTGGGAGTAATGCTGTTCTTCAATTTGTATTTTTTCTTTAGAGGAAAAAGAAAAGCAAAAGAAGCACAACGAGAAGAAAGACTGGTTTTTAAAGCGTAATTATGTACTCCAGAAACCTGACAGGTTTTAAAAACCTGTCAGGTTTAATCTCAATAAACAACACCAATGAGCAAACTCATAATCGCAGCCGGAACAGGATTTTTAGGACAGGTTTTAATTGATCATTTTAAAGATAAATTTGATGAAATTGTAATTCTGACGAGAGGAAAATCTAAAATAATTGACGGAATTAAATATGTAAACTGGAACGCAAAAACTTTTTCTGGTTGGGAAACTGAACTCGAAAATGCAACTGTTCTAATCAATCTCGCAGGAAAATCTGTTGATTGTCGTTATACGAAAGAAAATAAAAAAGAGATTTTGTGGTCAAGAATTCAAAGCACAAGGATTTTGAATAAAGCGGTTTTAAATTGTGCAAATCCACCGAAACACTGGCTGAATTCATCAACCTCTACTATTTATCGTTTTTCTTTGGATAAACAAATGGATGAGGTGAATGGCGAAATTGGAAATGATTTTTCTATTAATGTGGCGCTTTCCTGGGAAAAAGCATTCTTTAAAACCGAAACTCCAAATACTTTAAAAACGGCTTTGCGAACTTCGATTGTTTTAGGTAAAAATGGCGGTGCATTCATTCCGCTAAAGACTTTGGCAAAAACAGGTTTTGGAGGAAAACAAGGAAAGGGGAATCAATTTGTGAGTTGGATTCACGAAGAAGACTTTGCCAACGCAGTTGATTTTATCATACAAAAAGAAATGACCGGAGTTATAAATGTTGTTTCTCCGGAACCAATTCGAAATATCGATTTTATGAAGAAACTTCGGAAAGCAGTTGGTTTTCCTTTTGGAATTCCGATGAATGTTTTTCTTTTAAAAATTGGATCTTTTATTATTCGTACAGAAGCTGAACTGGTTTTGAAAAGCAGAAATGTGATTCCGAAACGACTTTTGGATAATGAGTTTCAATTTAAGTTTGGGGATATTGATAAAGCTTTTCAAAATTTAATACGCTAAACATCTTTGTCAAAGTTTAAAACTTTGACAAAGATTACGTTCAAAAATAAACTTCAAATAATGACAACAATAAACCTCACAACAAAAATAAAAGCACCAAAACAAATCGTTTTTGATGCTTCAAGAAATATCGATATCCACCAGAAATCTGCGAGTAAAACAAGCGAAAAAGTAATTTCCGGAATAACTTCGGGATTAATAAATTTAAATGAAACGGTTACCTGGCGCGGCAAACATTTCGGGTTTTATCTTACACATAAAAGTAAAATTACCGCTATGGATTTCTACGATTATTTTGTGGATGAAATGGAAAAAGGAAAATTCAAAACCTTCAGACATGAACATTTTTTTGAAGAACAAAATGGTTTTACCGTTATGAAAGATAAATTGCAATATGAAACTCCGTTTGGGTTATTTGGAGAATTATTTGATATTTTGTTTCTCGAAAAACACCTGACAAAATTTCTTTTAGAAAGAAATAAAACCTTAAAAGAGGTTTCAGAAATTAGTATAATTTAAGTGAAGAATAAAATATTTGGCTAAAGCCATTTTTATTTATTCCTCTTTTCCTCCAGCTAAAGCCGGAGACAATTCAAATAAATCATCTAAAATTTTCTTTTGAAAATGAATTTTCTCGCTTTACGGTTTGGGTGAGGGATAGAAATGGAAAGCCCACGCCTGACGAAGGAAGAGTGAGGACTTGCAGCGTATAGCCTAGTTCGCCGAGGCGAACATGCCCAAAAACTTATTTTATTTTAGAACATTACAATCATCAGCCACCAAAAAATTGGCACACTTTCGACCCAGAAAGAAGTATAATATTTGGACCGATTTGGGTTTGCAAAAGCGATAAACAACATGAGCATAATGACCATGATGAGGTTGATCATGAGATCGTGAAAAGTAAAACTCAAAATGCCGACAATCCAAAACGGAATCAATAATAAAAAACCTAAAATCTTGGTTTTCTTTACGCCAATTGTCTGCGGAACGGTTTTTAAATGCGGATCATCATTGGCTAAATCTAAAATTTCGAAAACTAAAATCAGCACAAAAACCAGTACAAAACGCTGAATACATTTGATGAAAAAATTACCTGTAAAAGGAATTTCTGCATTTATATAAGGTAAAACCAACGTCGCCCCTACCCAACAAAGCGCGACAATGTAGATTTTTACGCCAGCCCAGTTTCGGGCATTTTTTCGATTTGGAAAAAACGGAAGTGTGTAAAGTGCGGTTATGGCAAATATTCCAAAAGAGACTATTTGGGTTATTCTTTTTAATTGAAAAAAATAATAGCCAACCAAAATGAGCGAAACGAAACTTAAAACAGCTATAATTTTTAATTGAATTCCGATTGGTTTTTTTTTCACCCGAACCAAAGCATCGTATTTAACAAAATTATACCCCACAATTGTTCCGAAAAAAACGAACAAAGCCATTGGCTCATCATATTGAATATGAAAGAAATAAAATGTAATATGAACTAATGCGTAACACGACAAAGCCACATGAATACTGCTATGGAGGTAAAAATCAAATATTTGTTTCAACACTTTCATTTCTTAAATCTAATCAATTATTAACAAATCAACTCTTTAGTTAGAAATTTCATAAAAATTGAAGTTAAAAATACCTATTAAATTATTAATAATACTTAATTTTGCGCCACAAAAAACAACACATTTACTATAAAATGTAATAAACCTTGTGTAGACTTGATCAAATGAAGATTATGCGCTGTTAATTACATTGCCCTTAAAAAAATAGATAGCTACAAATGAGAACAGATGCTTTTGCTTTAAGACACATTGGCCCAAGAGAAACAGATCTTCAACACATGTTAAAGACTATTGGAGTGGAATCGATTGAACAACTTGTTTACGAAACTCTTCCGGATGATATTCGTTTAAAAGCGCCTTTGAATTTGGATCCTGCAATGACGGAATACGAATTTGCAAATCACATTCAGGAACTGGGAAAGAAAAACAAAGTATTCAAATCATACATTGGTTTGGGTTATCATCCCACTATTGTTCCGGCTCCAATTCAAAGAAATATCTTTGAAAACCCGGGATGGTATACAGCTTACACACCTTATCAGGCAGAAATTGCTCAAGGTCGTCTTGAAGCTATTTTAAATTTCCAGACTACTGTTATTGAATTAACAGGAATGGAAATTGCAAACGCATCTTTATTAGATGAAGGAACTGCAGCTGCAGAAGCTATGGCTTTGCTGTTTGACGTTCGTACTCGTGACCAAAAGAAAAACAATACAAACAAATTCTTCGTTTCTGAAGAAATTTTACCACAAACTTTATCTATTCTGCAAACACGTTCAACTCCTATTGGAATTGAATTGGTTGTTGGAAACCACGAAAACTTTGATTTTTCAAATGAGTTTTTTGGAGCTATTTTGCAATACCCAGGTAAATATGGTCAGGTAAATGATTACAGTGCTTTTGTTGCTAAAGCAAAAGAAAACGAAATCAAAGTTGCCTTTGCTGCAGATATTTTATCATTGGCTGCCTTAACTTCTCCGGGAGAAATGGGAGCTGCAGTAGTGGTTGGAACTACACAACGTTTTGGTGTACCAATGGGTTACGGTGGTCCTCACGCTGCTTTTTTTGCCACTAAAGATGAGTACAAACGATCTATGCCAGGTCGTATTATTGGGGTTTCTATTGATGTAAACGGGAACCGTGCCTTACGTATGGCTTTAGGAACTCGTGAGCAGCACATTAAACGTGAAAAAGCAACTTCAAATATTTGTACGGCTCAGGTTTTATTAGCGGTTATGGCCGGAATGTACGCGGTTTACCACGGACCAAAAGGATTACAATATATAGCTGGAAAAGTTCACGCATCGGCAGTTACTGCTGCTGAAGCTTTAAATAAATTAGGGGTTTACCAAACCAACACGGCTTACTTTGATACTATTTTAGTAAAAGCAGATGCTCAAAAAGTAAAAGCCGTAGCGGAGAAAAACGAAGTAAACTTCTTTTATGTTGATGCCGATACGATTTCGATTTCATTCAACGAAACAACTTCAATTGCCGATATCAATCAAATAATTTCGATTTTTGCTGAAGCTTTAGGAAAAGAAACTTTTACCGTTTCTGAATTAACTGCTGCAAGTCAATTACCGGCTTCATTAGAAAGAACGTCTTCTTTCTTGACGCATGATGTATTCAACAATCATCATTCAGAAAGTCAGATAATGCGTTACATCAAAAAATTAGAGCGTAAAGATTTATCGTTGAACCACTCAATGATTTCATTAGGTTCTTGTACGATGAAATTAAACGCAGCTTCGGAAATGTTGCCTTTATCAATGCCAAACTGGAACAGCATTCACCCATTTGCACCAGTAGAACAGGCTGAAGGTTATATCACAATGCTTAAAAAATTAGAAGAGCAATTAAATGTAATTACCGGATTTGCCGGAACAACATTACAGCCTAACTCAGGAGCTCAGGGAGAATATGCCGGTTTAATGGCTATTCGCGCTTACCATTTGTCAAGAAATGAAGGTCACCGTAATGTATGTTTGATTCCTTCATCGGCTCACGGAACAAATCCTGCTTCTGCAGCGATGGCCGGAATGAAAATCATCGTTACCAAAACTACTCCGGAAGGAAACATTGATGTAGAAGATTTAAGAGAAAAAGCGATTGAACATAAAGATGATTTATCTTGTTTAATGGTAACGTATCCTTCTACTCATGGCGTTTTTGAATCTTCTATTATCGAAATCACAAAATTAATTCACGAAAATGGCGGATTAGTATATATGGATGGTGCAAACATGAACGCGCAAGTTGGATTAACAAATCCGGCTACAATTGGTGCCGACGTTTGTCACTTAAACTTACACAAAACATTCGCTATCCCTCACGGTGGTGGCGGACCTGGAGTTGGACCAATTTGTGTGAACGAAAAACTGGTTCCGTTTTTACCAACAAACCCAATCTTAAAAGTTGGTGGTGATCAGGCTATTACCGCTATTTCATCTGCACCTTACGGATCTGCTTTGGTTTGTTTAATTTCTTACGGCTACATCACAATGATGGGTGCTGAAGGATTAAAAAGCGCTACAGAACACGCTATTTTGAATGCTAACTATATGAAAGCCCGTTTCGAAGGACATTACCCAATTCTTTACACTGGAGAATGCGGAAGAGCGGCTCACGAAATGATTTTAGATTGTCGTTCGTTTAAAGAAAACGGAATCGAAGTTGGTGATATCGCAAAACGTTTAATGGATTACGGTTTCCACGCTCCTACGGTTTCTTTCCCGGTAGCAGGAACTTTAATGATCGAACCAACTGAATCTGAAGATTTAGCAGAATTAGATCGTTTTTGTGATGCTCTTATTTCAATCAGAAAAGAGATCGAAGCTGCAACAGCCGATGATAAAAACAATGTATTGAAAAATGCACCTCACACATTGGCAATGTTAACTACTGATAATTGGGATTTCCCTTATACCAGAGAAAAAGCGGCTTACCCTTTAGAATACATTGCTGAAAATAAATTCTGGCCATCTGTTCGTCGTGTAGATGATGCATATGGTGACAGAAACTTAATCTGCAGCTGTGCTCCTATTGAAGCTTACATGGAAAACTAAGAAATAAGTTTTCTTTTATTATAAATTGCCAAACCCGACAGGTTTTAAAAACCTGTCGGGTTTATTTTTTGTTTCAGGTTTTCTATTTTAACACTTTTAAAATCTTCCGTTTCATTTATAACAAAATCAAACTGGCTTTAAGAAATCGGGAAAATAAAAATAGGTTCGCAAACAATTCGCAAACGTTTGAAATCTCGATAAAATCACAAAATCATTAAAAAATAAACAATATATCCATAAAAAATTTACTATTTGATAATTATATGCATGCATAGTATTTTTTATGATAGTTATCATAAATTTATTTATAATTTAGCAATAAATTTATCGGATAATTAAGGAATAATGAAAATAAAAATAATAGGCATAGGAAGTTACATTCCTAATAAAGAAGTTAAGAATACTGACTTTGATAAACATATTTTTTTGAATGAAGACGGAACTCCTTTTGGATACCCGAATGAAGTTGTAATTAAAAAATTTAAAGGTATTACCGGAATTGAAAATCGCCGTTATGCCGAAGATCATCATACTTCATCTGATTTAGCATTTTTTGCTGCCGAAAGAGCGCTTGAAAATGCTAATATCGATCGTGAAACTTTAGATTATATCATTTTTGCGCACAATTTTGGTGACGTAAAAACTGGTACAAATCAAACCGATATTCTACCAAGTTTGGCAACACGTGTTAAGAACAAGCTGGATATTAAAAATCCTAAATGTGTGGCTTATGATATTCTTTTTGGATGTCCGGGCTGGATTGAAGGTGTTTTGCAAGCCAATGCATTTATTAAATCCGGAATGGCAAAAAGAGTTTTGGTTATTGGAGCTGAAACTTTATCAAGAGTTGTAGACGATCACGATCGCGATTCTATGATTTATTCTGATGGAGCTGGTGCTTCGATTTTAGAAGCTTCTGAAGATGATGAAACTGGTTTACTATCTTACGAAAGCGCTACTTTTGCCAATGACGAAGCCAACTTTTTATACTTCGGAAAATCATATAATCCAGATTTAGATCCGGATATTAAATACATTAAAATGTACGGTCGTAAAATCTACGAGTTTGCCTTAAGTCAGGTTCCGTGCGCAATGAAAAGTTGTTTAGATAAAAGCGGAATTGGAATCGATGAGGTGAAAAAGATTTTAATTCATCAGGCAAATGAAAAAATGGACGAAGCTATCGTCGATCGTTTTTACAAACTTTACGACAAAACTGCACCTAAAGATATCATGCCAATGAGTATTCACGATTTAGGAAACTCAAGTGTAGCAACCGTACCTACTTTGTATGACCTTTTGATACAAGGAAAATTAGAAAATCACGAAATTAATAAAGGCGATGTTGTCATTTTTGCTTCTGTTGGAGCCGGAATGAACGTTAATGCTTTTGTTTATCGCTATTAAAAGACTTTTTACATAAGTGAATTAAAAGCTTGATAGCCTGAGTGAAATAATCTCACAAAGACGCGAAGTCGCAAAGTAATTATTTTAAAAACTTTGCGACTTCGCGTCTTTGCGAGGGATTCATTCCATTTTTTAAAATACTTTATAAATTGATTTCCTTCAAATTAAAAAACACAAAAAAGAAGATAACTTTGTATATTTGCGACCTAATTAAAATCAGAACGATAGCTTATTTCGTTCCTCGCAATGACTATGTACGAAAAAACGTTTCCCAATAAAAGATTCAAACTTACTTTAGAATTTTTACAAAAACATGTCAAAACATCAGAAACCATTTTTGATTTTGGTGTACCCAATCCGTTCTCTAAAATAATGGAAGAGAATGGTTATACAGTAAAAAACACAAAAGGCGAAGATTTAGACAACGATCAAACAGCTTTACAAACAGAAGAATATACTGTTTTTACAGCATTTGAAATTTTCGAACATTTATTAAATCCGTACACTATTTTACAAAACGTAAAATGTGATAAATTGCTAATTTCAATTCCGTTACGTTTGTGGTTTTCTCCGGCATATCGTTCAAAAACAGATATGTGGGACAGACATTATCATGAATTTGAAGACTGGCAATTGGACTGGCTTTTAGAAAAAACAGGCTGGAAAATAACCGACCGTCAAAAATTTACACATCCGGTAAAAAAGTTTGGTTTTAGACCCTTATTAAGATATTTCACTCCGAGATATTATATTGTTGTTGCGGAGAAAATTTAGATTGTACACTAATGATTTAGGTTTTAAATTTTAGATAAAAGCAAAAAAATCTAAAATCTAAAATCTAAAATCTAAAATTTTTTAAATGAAATATTACATCGTTATTCCCGCGCACAACGAACAGGATTTAATTGGCCTGACCTTACAATCTTTAGTTTCTCAAACCGTTTTGCCTTCAAAAATTGTGGTTGTAAACGACAATTCAACGGATAAAACAGAAGAAATAGTTTTGGGTTTTGCAAAAGAAAATCCGTTTATTTCTGTGGTTAATAAAACTTCAGATGCGATTCACATGCCGGGAAGCAAAGTGATTCAGGCTTTTCAGAAAGGTTTTGAAACATTGGATTCAGAATATGATATTATTGTAAAAATAGACGGCGATTTAATTTTTCCTTCCAATTATTTTGAGACCATTATCAATCATTTCCAATCTGATCCAAAAATCGGAATGGTGGGCGGATTTTGCTACATCGAAAAAAATGGTGATTGGGTTTTAGAAAACCTAACAGATAAAGATCATATTCGTGGTGCATTAAAAGCCTACAGAAAAGAAACTTTCCAGCAAATTGGAGGTTTAAAACCCGCAATGGGCTGGGATACAGTAGATGAATTACTTTGTAAATACTATAACTGGAAAATAGTTACAGATACTTCACTACATGTAAAACATCTTAAACCTACTGGCGCAAACTACAATAAAACAGCACGTTATAAACAAGGCGAAGCTTTTTATACTTTAGGATACGGTTTCTGGATCACGGCAATTGCTTCGGCAAAATTGGCTATGATGAAGAAAAAACCGTTCTTATTTTTTGATTATATCAGAGGATTCTGGAAAGCCAAAAAAGCAAAAACACCTTTATTAGTTACCCCTGAACAGGCTAAATTTATAAGAAAATATCGTTTTGAGAAAATGAAACAAAAGTTAATTTGATTCGAAAAACAACCGAAAATCGGCAACTCATAACCCAAAACTCATAACTTATTTTTACCTTAGCCAATATTTGTAAAACTTATGATGCTAATTCGTTACTTATCTCAGATAGGAAGATATTTTTTAATGCTGAAAGAAATTTTCAATAAGCAGACCAAATGGCCTGTAATGAGAAACTTAATTTTCAAGGAAATAGATGATTTAATTATTGACTCACTCGGAATTGTTTGTTTTATTTCTTTCTTCGTTGGAGGAGTTGTTGCCATACAAACAGCTTTAAACTTAACTAATCCTTTAATTCCAAAATATTTAATTGGTTTTGCTACTCGTCAATCTGTAATTCTAGAGTTTGCCCCTACTTTTATTTCGGTTATTATGGCCGGAAAAATGGGATCTTTTATTACCTCAAGTATTGGTACAATGCGTGTTACAGAGCAAATCGATGCCTTAGAAGTTATGGGTGTAAACTCATTAAACTATTTGGTTTTCCCTAAAATAATTGCCTTACTATTATATCCTTTTGTTATTGGAATCAGTATGTTTTTAGGAATTTTTGGTGGATGGCTTGCTGGTGTTTACGGTGGCTTTACAACCAGTGCGGCTTTTATTGATGGTGCACAAATGGAATTTATTCCGTTTCATATTGTTTATGCTTTTATCAAAACTTTAATCTTTGCAATGTTATTGGCAACAATTCCATCATTTCATGGTTATTACATGAAAGGCGGGGCTTTAGAAGTTGGAAAAGCAAGTACAGTATCGTTTGTTTGGACATCAGTTTCAATCATTCTTTTTAATTATATACTAACACAATTGTTACTGGGATCATGATAGAAGTAAAAAATTTAGAAAAATCATTTGGAGATAGCAAAGTTCTAAAAGGGGTTTCGACAGTTTTTGAAACTGGAAAAACGAACTTAATTATTGGACAAAGTGGATCTGGAAAAACTGTTTTATTAAAAAGTTTATTAGGAATTCATATTCCTGATTCCGGAACTATTGAATTTGACGGACGAGTTTATGCTGATTTAGATCCCGATGAAAAAAGAGAATTGAGAACGGAAATTGGAATGGTTTTCCAGGGAAGTGCCTTATTTGATTCGATGACTGTCGAAGAAAATGTTGCTTTTCCTCTAAAAATGTTCACCAACGATAATAGAGCCAAAATCAAAGAGCGTGTTGATTTTGTTTTGGAAAGAGTAAATTTAGTTGATGCTCACAGAAAATTACCTTCAGAAATTTCAGGAGGTATGCAAAAACGTGTAGCGATTGCACGTGCGATTGTAAACAATCCAAAATATTTGTTTTGTGATGAACCTAACTCTGGTTTAGATCCAAATACTTCGACTTTGATTGATAATCTGATTCAGGAAATCACTAAAGAATATAATATTACGACCGTAATTAATACGCACGATATGAACTCGGTTATGGAAATTGGCGAGAACATCGTATTCCTTAAAAAAGGTTTAAAAGCGTGGCAGGGAACCAAAGAAGAAATCTTCAGAACTGATAATAAAGACATTGTGAAGTTTGTTTATTCTTCAAACCTGTTTAAAAAAGTAAGAGAAGCGTATTTGAGAGAAGGGTAATGTTTTTTAAAATTCCAAAAAATAAATCCCAAATTCCAAAACTAAGCAAGTTTGGAATTTGGGATTTTTATATTGGAATTTCTACTGGATGTTGATCAATTCAACTTCCGCATTTGGATTAAAAAGATAGGTTCTTCCTGAGCTTATTTCGATGCATTCAAAACGTTTTGTTCTCACGGCAAGTTTTTTGAATATCTTTCCGTTTTTAATTCTGAAAACACTTCCGTATGGAATCTCAAAAACATAGTTTTTATCGTTTTCCTTGTCGTATTGCTTTAAAGCCAAAGACAAAGTGGTATCGGTATCACTACTTGCCGTAGGATTCTTAAAATGACGCGCTAACAACGGTAATAATTGTCCCGGGAAAATCTCCGGACGAATGAACGGAACCATTAATCTTTGAAAAGTGAATTTCCATTCGTCTCCGTGTGGTTTTATATTTCGACCAAACTTTTCAAAAGCAACCAAATGTGCAATCTCGTGTATTAATGTTATTAAAAATCGATATTTATTTAAACTTGAATTTACTGTAATTTCATGCTTACCGGTATGTCCACGTCTGTAATCGCCATGACGCGTTTGGCGCTCATTAACAATTTTCAGATGAACCTGATTGGCAACAATCAAATCAAAAGCAGGCCTTACA
>Ga0307413_10000072_pt1 | contig 24994 bp, 30 predicted proteins | sample DK1Ometagenome_3_FD_203714 | JGI IMG/M metagenome (GOLD analysis project Ga0307413, IMG submission 203714) | Maize rhizosphere microbial communities from greenhouse at UC Davis, California, United States - DK15-O-2 | ecosystem: Host-associated > Plants > Roots > Rhizosphere > Soil | place: USA... | reverse complement strand
TCCCGACGCGAGCTGGTCGCATGGATCAGCCACGACCTGCGCACCCCGCTGGCCGGCATCCAGGCGATGGCCGAGGCGTTGGCGGACGGTGTGGTGTCGGCGCCGCACGAGGTGGCCGACTACGCGCACCGCATCGGCGGCGAGTCGCGGCGGCTGGCCGCCATGGTGGACGACCTGTTCGAGCTGTCCCGGATCTCCGCGGGCGCGCTGCGGCTGACCATGTCCGCGGTGCCGCTGCGGGACGTGGTGAGCGACGCGGTGGCCGCGCACAGCCCGGTCGCCGACCGCAAGCGGGTGCGGGTGCAGGCCCGCGCCGACGAGTGGCCGGTGGTGCTGGGCAGCGACCCCGAGCTGGCCCGCATCGTGCGCAACCTGGTGTCGAACGCGATCCGGCACACGCCGCCGGACGGCACGGTCGCGGTGATGCTCGGCGTGGACGGCTCGGACGCGGTGCTGGCGGTGGACGACGGCTGCGGCGGCATCCCGGCCGGCGAGCTGGAGCGGGTGTTCGACGTGGCGTTCCGGGGGAGCGCCGCCCGCACGCCGGCGGGCGCCGGCGAGGGGAGCGGCGCGGGCCTCGGGCTGGCGATCACCAAGGGTCTGGTCGAGGCGCACCACGGCCGGATCGCGGCCCGCAATCTCGGTGCCGGATGCCGGTTCGAGGTGCGGTTGCCCCTGCACGGGGCACACCTTGCGTGACGGCCGCCTACCGCGCCGGGCCACTCGGCGAACGGCTACGGTGAGCACCATGGAACGCACTGCGCAGCGGCTCGGCCGGGCTCTGATCGTGATCGTCGACGACCGCCTCACGCATGGCGAGCAGGACGACACGGTCGGCCCGCTGGTCACCGAGCTGTTGGAGGAGGCAGGCTTCATCGTGGACGGCTCGGTCGCCGTCGCGGGGGAGTCGGTGGACATCCGCAACGCGCTCAACACCGCGGTGATCGGCGGGGTGGACCTGGTGGTGACGGTCGGTGGCACCGGGGTGTCGCCGCGGGACGTGACCCCGGACGCCACGCAGGGCGTGTTGGACCAGCAGATCCCGGGCATCGCCGAGGCGATCCGGTCCTCGGGGCTCGCCGCGGGCGCGGTGGACGCCGGCATCTCGCGCGGCCTCGTCGGCATCTCCGGCAGCACGCTGGTGGTCAACCTGGCCGGCTCGCGCGCCGCGGTGCGCGACGGGATGGCGACGCTGTCCGCGCTGGTGCCCTACGTGATCGAACAGCTCTCCGGCTTCGACGACTGACAGTTCTCCCCGCTCGCACGCACACGCCCGGCACACCGATCCCGTGCCGGGCGTGCTCGCTGTCCGCGAGCGGCACTCGCGGGTGAGGTCAGGGCCGAGGTGGCGGCGAGGTCTCCTTCGTGCCCAGGAGGCCGGTGAGGGTGTCGGCCGCCTTGTCGATCCGCTCGCTGAACGAGCCGCCGGTGACGTTGTTCAGCGTGGACGCGGTCACCTCGACTCCCTTGGCGGCGAGCTCACCGGCCCGCTCGGCCGCCTTGCCGGCCAGTTCGGTGGCTTTCTCGGCCAGCTCTCCGGCGTGCTCGCCCACCTTGCCGGCCAGCTCGTTCGCCTTGCCGGCCAGCTCACCGACCACTTCGGTGGCCTTGTCCTTGGCCTGCGCCGCGGCCTGCTGCGCCCGGTCGCCGATCTCCATCAGCTCGCCCCTTCCGTGTGACGATTTCTGGGCATCACCACTTCTGGGCATGATTACCCCATGAGCGAGCGATCCGAACACGGCGCTACACCGCCGCGCCGCAGGCCGGACCTCGACGAGGTCTTCGGGAACGTGCTGCCCGACACCACCCGGGACGAACGCGACCCCGGTGAGCCGGAGTCGATCGAGGAGTCGTGGTACGAGCGCAACCGGCCGCCGCACCACGACTCCCGCTGAGCTGCCCGGTCCACCGGATCAGCGCTGGTGCCGACCCTGCTGCTGCATCAGCAGGTCGCGGATCTCGGCGAGCAACTCGACGTCGGTCGGCTCGGCCGGACCGGGTTCCTGACCGCGCCTGCGCCGCTCCTGGATCTTCTGCACCGGCAGCACGATCAGGAAGTACACGATCGCGGCGATCACCGCGAAGTTGATGACGGCACCGATGATGCCGCCCCAGTCGATGACCGCCTTGTCGTTGCCTTCGACGAGGGTGGTGGTGAGTCCTGGGGAGTCCGCGCCGCCGAGGGCGGCGATCAGCGGGTTGATGAACTTCTCGACGAGAGCGGTCACGATCGCGGTGAACGCGGTACCGATGATGACGGCCACGGCCAGGTCGATCACGTTCCCGCGCATCAGGAAGTCCTTGAATCCCTTGAGCACGTCGCACTCCTTGTCGCCGGCGGAACTCGATGTCGTACAGGTAGACCGCACCATAGGGGCACATCGACCGACCGGCTACCGGAGCGTAACGGTCACCGACCGTCCGAGTGACGCCGACGCGACGCCGGCCGCGTCCGACGACGGCAGGGCGAGCACCACGATCCGGCCCTCGCCGCCGGGACCGTCCCGCCCGCCGGCGGCCTCCACCACGGTGATCACCGTCGCGTTCTCGGCGAGCGGGCCACCGGCCGAACCGTGTTCACCGACGCCCACCACGTCGACCCGCTGACCGGGCCGCACCAGCTCGGCGACCGCGGCGTCGGCCAGCCGCACCGGGACCGCCACGTGGCCCGGCCCGGCGACGAGTGCCGTGTTGCCCGGCCCGACCAGGCCGGCGGTGGTCACCGGCGCGCCCTCGGCGGCGACCCCGGCGAGCAGCCGACCCGACGCCTCGGCGACCGAACCGAGTGCGCCGGGCGGCCGGATCGGCAGCGGGAACTGCACAACGGCGAGGTCGGCGGCGGTGAGCTGCCGCCCGGGCGGCAGATCGTGGGCGGCGACCACCGTCGCGGCGGTGGGTGCCGCGCGGGCCGCGGGCGGCGCGGTCACCGCGATCAACGCCGCGACCGCCACCAGTAGGCCGGCCGTGACCCGCCGCACGGTCAGCGCCCGGGGCCAGCCGCGGGCCGACACCGTGGTGCGCAGCCGGTCGAGGAGCGTCGGAGAGATGCCAGGAGGAACGGAACGAGCCATGTCGCCACGTTAGGCAGCGCGCGAGGTCCCGGACGGTGCCGAGCGAAATCTGTGGACGACCGGGTCGCCTGTGGACAACTCGCCGGTCAGGACGCCTTGGCGGACGACGATGTGGTACCGGAGGACGACCCGCCCGGGGACGAGCTGCCGGGGGAGCCGGACGAGCTCGACGAGGCGGAGTCGGACGTCGAGGTGCCGGAGGAGGATTCAGACTTCGACGAGCCCGAGTCGGACGAGCCGCCCGACGAGGCGCCGTTCGACGACGGCGACGAGGACGCCTCCGACTTGCCGCCGGAGCGGCTGTCGGTGCGGTAGAAACCGCTGCCCTTGAAGACCACCCCGACCGAGCCGTACAGCTTGCGCAGCCGGCACGTGCACTCCGGGCACTCGGTCAGGGACGCGTCGGAGAACGCCTGCACCGTCTCGAACCGGTGCTCACAGGCCGTACAGGCGTACTGGTAGGTCGGCACGGACTGCATCCTCTCGCTGGCACTCGCATCCGCAGAGTGCCAATTCTACCGGCGGAACCCGGTCAGCCCAAACCCACCAGGCCACGGCCCGGCGTCAACGCGACGGTGACCAGGACGTCGTGCGGCTCGGCGGGCAGTTCGGCGACGATCTCCTGGTCCCGCACGACGGCGACCAGCGAGGTGCCCGGCGCGGCCAGGCCGAGGGACCGGTCGTAGTAGCCGGCACCCCGGCCGAGCCGCACTCCGCGCCGATCCACCGCCAGCGCCGGCACCAGCACCACGTCCGCGATCCGCAGGGCCGCGGGCCCCAGCCGCTCGCCGATCGGCTGCGGGATGCCGTACCCGCCCGGCCGCAGCGAGTCCCGCCCGTCGTACCAACCCCAGTCCAGCGGGGCCTGCCCGCCGCGCGCCTCGATGATCGGCAGCAGCACCCGCACCCCACGGTCGGCCACCTCGTCCAGCATCTGCGCCGAACCGGGTTCCGAACCCACCGGCACGTACGCGCACAGTGTCTGTCCGGGCCGCACCAGCCGGCCCGCGGTGAGGTGGTCGGCCAGCGACATGGCCTCCGCGAACCGGACGCTGGCCGGCACCCGGCGCCGTTCGGACAGCAGCCCGCGCCGCCACTCGTCCTTGGTCCAGTGGCGAGGCTGTTCACGATCACTTCCGGAGCCGCCCACGCGAAGAGATTAGGCTGCTCGTCCATGAGCCCGTCCGCCGCCTTCACCACAGCCATCGTTCCGGCCGCCGGCCTCGGCACACGATTCCTGCCCACCACCAAGTCGGTGCCGAAGGAGTTGCTCCCGGTCGTGGACACGCCGGGCATCGAGTACGTCGCCGCCGAGGCGGCCGAGGCGGGCGCCACACGCCTGGTCATCGTCACCTCACCGGGCAAGGAGGCGGTGGTCGACTACTTCACCGCGCAGCCCGAGCTGGAGCGCACCCTGGCGGAACGCGGCAGCACCGCACTGCTGGCGAAGGTCCGCCGCGCCCCCGGCCTGCTGGCGGTGGAGACCGCGCTGCAGGAGCAGGCGCTCGGGCTCGGCCACGCGGTCGGCTGCGCCGAGGGCAACCTCACCGGCGACGACGAGGCGGTCGCCGTGCTGCTGCCGGACGACCTGGTGCTGCCGTCCGGGGTGCTCAGCCGGATGGCCGCGGTCCGCACCCGGTTCGGCGGCTCGGTGCTGTGCGCGTTCGACATCGAGGGTCCGCAGATCTCCGCCTACGGCGTGTTCGACGTCGAGGCCACCGACGACGAGGACGTCAAGGTGGTCAAGGGCATGGTGGAGAAGCCGCCGGCCGACGAGGCGCCGTCCACCTTCGCCGCGGCCGGCCGGTATCTGCTGGACCGCGCGGTGTTCGACGCGCTGAAGCGGATCACCCCCGGTGCCGGCGGCGAGCTGCAGCTCACCGACGCGATCGCGCTGCTGATCGCCGAGGGCCACCCGGTGCACGTCGTGGTGCACCGCGGCGGCCGCCACGATCTGGGGAATCCTGGCGGCTTTCTGCGTGCCGCCGTGGACTTCGCGCTCGAACACCCGGACTATGGGCCGCAACTGCGTGATTGGTTGCGCGTCAGGGTGAACGACTAGAGGGGCCCGATGAGGTCGGTTGACGAGCAGCGGGCCAAGGCACTCGCCGCCGCCGTGCGGCCGGCACCCGTACGGGTAGCGATCGCCGAGGCCCAGGGCCTGCTGTGTGCCGAGGACGTGGTCGCCGAGCGCGCGCTGCCCGGCTTCGACCAGGCCGCGGTGGACGGCTACGCGGTGCGCAGCGTCGACACCCAGTCCGCCGGACAGGAGGCCGTGCAGCTGCCGGTGGTCGGCGAGATCCCGGCCGGCTCGCGCCAGCCACGCAGGCTGCAGCCCGGTCAGGCGGTGCGGGTGGACACCGGCGCGCCGCTGCCGACACTCGCCGACGCGGTGCTGCCGCTCGGGTACACCGACGGCCACGCGGCGAAGGTCACCGTGCACCAGCCGGTGCCGTCCGCGGCGTTCGTCCGCCGCACGGGTGAGGACGTGCAGACCGGCGACGTGGCGGTCCGTCGCGGTTCGCCGATCGGTGCCGCGCAGGTGGGCCTGCTCGCCGCGGTCGGCCGCTCCAAGGTGTTGGTCTACCCGCGGCCGCGGGTGTCGGTGATCTCGCTCGGCGACGAGCTGGTCGACATCGACCGCACGCCCGGCCAGGGACAGGTCTACGACGTCAACTCCTACGCGCTCGCCGCCGCCGCCCGCGACGCGGGCGCCGAGGTGCACCGGGTGGGCATCGTGGCCAGCGACGCCCACGCGCTGCGCGAGACGGTGGAGAGCAGGCTGCTGCTCAGCGAGATCGTGGTGATCGCCGGCGGTGTCGGCGGCGGGTTCGCCGACCAGGTCCGCGCGACGCTGGCGGAGATGGGCGAGGTGGACATCGACCGGGTGGCCATGCATCCCGGCTCGGTGCAGGGGTTCGGGCGGCTGGGCCCGGACGCGGTGCCGACGTTCCTGCTGCCGAGCAACCCGATGAGCGCGCTGGTGGTCTTCGAGGTGATGGTTCGGCCGCTGATCCGCGCGGCCCAGGGCAAACGCAACCCGCACCGCAGGCTGATCACCGCCCGACTGCTGTCGCCGATGACGTCCACCAAGGGACGCAAGGGTTTCCTGCGCGCGCAGCTGCTGCGCGACGAGACCAACGGCGAGTACCTCGCCCAGCCGCTCGGTCTGTCCGGCGCGCACCTGCTGTCCTCGCTCGCGGAGGCGAACTGCCTCATCCTGATCGACGAGGACACCATCGAGGTGGCGGCAGGCGACCAGGTACAGGCCAGTTTTCTGGCTCAGCGGAGCTGAGCGTGGTCGACGACGCGGCCTGGGCGGCAGGCCGTCACCCGGGGTGGCCGGCATTGCTCGGTCCGCTGCGGGTCGCCGCCGGGATCGTCGAGGTCCGCAAACCCAAGCTGGCCGACGCCGCCGCGTGGAGCCGCATCCGGTTGCGTGACCGCGACTACCTCGAGGTCTGGGAGCCGATCGCGCCGGGCAGCTGGGTCGAGCGCAACAACGCGCTCGCCTGGCCCGCTCAGTTCGTCGCGCTGCGCTCGGTGGCACGGCGGGGGCAGTCGTTGCCGTTCGTGATCACAGTGGACGGTTGGTTGGCCGGTCAGGTCACGGTGGGCAACATCGTCCGCGGCTCGCTGTGCTCGGCGTGGGTGGGCTACTGGGTCGGCAGCCACGTGGCAGGCGGCGGCGTGGCCACCGCCGCGGTTGCGCTCGCCGTCGACCACTGTTTCAACGCCGCCGGCCTGCACCGGGTGGAGGCCACCGTGCAGCCGGACAATGCGGCCAGCCTGCGGGTTCTGGCCAAACTCGGGTTTCGGGAAGAGGGCGTCTTCCGCCGCTACCTGCAGATCGGCGGGGTCTGGCGGGATCACCTGTGCCTGGCCGTGACGGCCGACGAGGTCGGGATCAGCGGCCTCGTCGGCCGGCTGGTGCACGACGGAACGGCCAAGCCGGTCTGATCCGCCCATTGACCGGTGACGACTGCGCGTAGTAACGGCGGTCGGCGCGCCTCCGACATTGCTGTGACTGTTGTGACTAGCGTGGCGACAACTGCGGTCGGGACGGAATCATCTCGGGGGAGGTGTCGTAGGCGTGCCCAGCTCGTTGCTCGTGGTTGCCCTGGTGGTGGCGTGGCTGGTCGTCGGTGTCCCGATGCTCGTGCGTCGCAGGCAGGAGGTCGTCACCACGGCCGATTCCGCCCTGGCGGCGCGGGTGGTGCGCCGCGGCGGTGAGTTCACCGGCCGCACCGGTGATGCCGACGACGTGGACCTCGACGGGGACGGCACGCCGGCGGTGGAGTCCGAACTGGACGGTCAGGACACCGACGAGGAGTACGCCGAGTACGAGGAGTACTCCGAATACGCGGAATATCGTGAGTACCGGGAGTACGAGTACGAGCCGACGCCGGAGGAGCTCACCATGCGAGACACCGACGTCGAGGACTCGGCAGCGGAGTCGCCCCGACCGTACCGGCGCGGCCGGGGCGGTTTCGACCCCGACGCGGCAGCGGTGACCGCGAAGGCGAAGTACGCGTTCCGTCAGCGGGTGGTGCTGGCCCTGCTCGCCGCCGCGGTGGTCAGCGCGGTGTTCGCGGGCTTCGCGGTCTCGATGCTCTGGTGGGTGCACGGCGCGGCCGACATCACGCTCGTCGGGTACCTGTCGTACCTGCGCCGGCAGGTGCGCATCGAGGAGGAGATCCGGGCCCGCCGCCAGGCGCGGATGGGCACGGTGCGCCGCGCCCCCGCGCACCACCGGCCGCCTGCCATGCCCGAGTACGCCGGTGACGGGTACCCAGAGGACAGATATCAGGGGGCCGGGTACCCGGTGGACGAGTACGCGGACGCCGAGGCCGAGCAGCGGTTCGAGGCCCCGCGACCGGTCCGCCGACCGGTCGCGCAGCCCGGAACGCTCCCGCCCGGGACGGTCCTCGTCGACGTGGACGACGAGGACCCGACCTTCGCCGACCTGGAGGAACCCGGCCAGCTCGGTTACCGCCGGGCCGTCGGAGAGTAGCTCGCAAGCACTGTTATGCTCTGCGGGCACCAGGGGCTGTAGCGCAGTTGGTAGCGCGACTCGTTCGCATCGAGTAGGTCAGGGGTTCGATTCCCCTCAGCTCCACCACAGCAGCCTTACTCGAACCATGGTCCACCAAGGACCAGGTCAGTAGGTCTGCTGAGGTAAGACGAGACAGTGCAGGCCCTTCCTCCGGGAAGGGCCTGCTGTCGTTCCAGCCCTCTTCATTCCAGGTGTCGCCTTCCCAGCCGCTGAGTGTGTCCGTGCGCCGGTAGTAGGTGCGTTGTTGCTCCTCAGCCTGGATGAGGTCTCCGAGTCCCTGGGTGAGGTCGTGGCTGCTGACCATGGCCGTATCTCGCATGTCGAGGTAGAGCTTGGCGAAGATGACCTTGGTCAGGGCGTGCTTCACGCCCGTGCTGCCTCGGCGGTAGAAGTCTTGTGGGTTCTTGAGTAGGTCGAGTGCGGTCAGGAAGAAGGTTCGGCCGGTGTCGAGCTTGGTGGTGGTGTCGGCCAGTTGTCCTTCGATCTCGGCTCGTTCGGCCTGGATGCCGGCCAGCTTGGTCTGGAGCTTGGCTTTGGGCCAGCCTGGTTCGCCGACCAGGTCGAGGTACTGCTCTTCGCGAGCGTCTAGCTCGCTCAGACGGGCCTTGAGCCGCTTCTTGAGGCCGTCGATGCTGCCCAGCTCGGTCAGGACCGTGTCGTCGAGCTGGCGGCGTACGTCGGCCCGGAACTCATCGCTCAGGCGCACCGTGGCGTAGTGGTGCTCGACGGCCTTTTCGACGTCTTGGACCTTGAAGTAGGGCTGGTTACAGGTGTGGCTCTGCCGGCCTCGGCAGCCGAAGTAGAAGTAGACGCCGCCGTTGCCCTTGCCGCGCATCACGATGAGGCGCTTGCTACAGCGGTCGCACCAGATCAGCCCTTTCAGCCAGTGGTCATGCTGCCGCGTTCTCGTGCCGCCACCGCCGTGTAGGGCCAGCACCCGCTGGACTCGCTCGAACAACTCTGGTGTCACCAACGGTGTGTGCCGTCCCTGATACTCCTCGCCCTGGTGCTCGACGTAGCCGAGGTAGTAGCGATCGGACAGGATGCTGTATAGGTGATTGAGCGATAGAGGCTTCGGTGCTCGGGTACGAGTTGGGCGCATCACCAGGCCAGCAGCCGTCACTTGGTCGAGCACCTGCTTGGCGTTGTACTGGCCGGTGCTGAACAGTTCGAACGCCTTGGTGACGAGTGGTGCCCGTTCGGGATCGACCGCGATGGTTCGAACTTCGCCGCCTTCGGCCTTGGCTTCGCGGACGTTGAGGTAGCCGAGTTTGGCTGGTCCGACGGTGCCGCCGTTCTTGACTTTCTGGCCCATCTTGTAGCGAATGTCAGCACCGCTGGCCTGTGACTGGTACTGGTCGACTGCGTGGATGATCGACTCGACCATGGCGCTTTCCGGTGAGTCGCCCATGTCGAGCACGGTGGAGACCACGCGCACGCCATACTTGGCCAGTTCCTTCTTGGTTATGGCCGCGTCGATGCTGTTTCGGAAGATGCGGTTGAAGTGGTAGACGACGATGTAGTCGATGTTCTTCTCGGCCTTGACGCGTGCCAGCATTTCTTGGAAGACCGGCCGCTTGTCGATGCTCGTGGCGGTGCGGCCCGGCTCGATGAATTCGTCGGTCTCGGGGTTGTCGACCACGGCGCCCAGCTCGGTTACCTTGCGCAGGCAGGCTTCACGCTGCGCCGGAATTGAGATGCCTTCCGGGTTGTAATCGGTGTTCACTTGGCTTGGTGTCGATACCCGTAGGTACAACCAGGCGCGTTTCTTGTGCTGTGGTTCCGCCGCAGTAGGGTGTTTTGTGTTGCTCATCGCTTTTCTCCTTCCGTTTCTACGCGGCTGGGCAGAGATCGAAGCTGGCAGCCCGGCGGAAGTAGGTGCGGACGGGACGGTCCTCGTTGTCGAGCAGGCCGAGGTAGTTGAGTCGTATCCACATGGCGTCTTCACTGACCATGAACAGACCGGCTAGAGCGGGTACGTCTTGGATGCCGCTGCACCAGGCGTTCTTGACCCAAACCCGAGGCATGAGCAGGCAGGCGGCGAAGTGGTCGGCAATGCGCTCGATCTGACGTTCACGGTTTCGATCGTCGCCCCGGCCCAGGTTGCGGTACAGAACCCCTGTTGTGGTGTAGTCGAGTAGGTGCTTCCACTCATGGGCCAGGGTGAAGCGTCGTCGGGCGTGGGCGTCGTTCTTGTTGATGACGATCAGGTAGCGGCCACGACTGAAACTGGTCGAACCGGATAGACCGTGCATGTTGTGGCGTGGTTCGACCTGCACCTCGGTGCGCGGCAAGTCGAGTATCCAGTCCAGGCCGACGTGCGGGGCGGTGATGCCAGCCAGCTGGAGTGCCTTGGTAGCCTGACGTTCAGCGACCGCGTAGGCGTCGCCCATGGTCAATGGCCGCAGCGGCGAGACCTGACGCAGTTGCGCCACGATGTCGCGCGGGACGTTGGTAGGTGTTGAAAGTGTGCTCATGATGTGTTCCTCCTTTCATGAGTCGTGATTGTTAGTGACAACGGGGCTGATCTATTCTTATTCTGCGGTGTGCTGTTGATCGTATTTGGCGACGATCTTCGCAATATCGGCCTTGGCCTCTGCGATGGCTTCGGGCGGCAAGCCGTACTCGGTGCGCAGCATGATATCCAGGCTGGCCGTTTTCTTGGGTACCGGCAGGCCGGCGAGCAGGAACAGGTCAGTGTCGTTCAGTTCCAACGCTCGGGCTAGTCGCGCCAGGTCGTCTGGCGACGGCTCGTTGTAATAGTCTTGCTCTAGGCGTTGGATGGTCATACGGCCGACGCCGCTCATGGCCTCCAGTTCGCGCCGTGACAGACCGGCTTGTTCACGCACCGCTTTTAGGAAAAAGCCCAGCGTGGCCGGCGTGTTCCGTTTTGGGTGTTGGTCCATACGTTCCTCCGTTAACACCTCTATAATAACACCACCTGGCACAGTTATGTGCCGTAGAATGCACAACGTTGTGCCGACGGGGTCATTCCTTGAAGTTGCCCAGCAATGCCAGCCAGGCATCAAGGGCCAACGTGACGGCGAACAGCTCATCAGCCGGCACCAGCAACTTCTCGACCAGTGCCCGGATGGCGTCGCGGCGAGGCGCGCTGATCGTGCTGAGCAGGACACGCGGCATGACGCCGTTCGGTCCGGGCTGGCCGCGCTGGTAGAAGTCCAGGTAGGCGTTGAGCTTGCGCTGGATGGTCGGCAGACTCTCAGTGGCCCGGTCGATCTCGACCCACCAGTGATCCTGGTAGGCGGCCGTAGCAAGCCGCACATAGGCATCGGGCTTGAGCCAACCGCGCAGGCCATCCGGCCACCACGACGCCGGCTCCGCCTCGAAGGCCGCTAGCTCAATACCGGTCGCTGGCGTTCGCTCGACGAGCACGACGTACAGCTCACTAACGGCCAGACTATGCGCCAGGAAGCGGTCGCCGGGGATCGTCGGACGCCGAACCCGGTCCATAGTCGGTTGCTCGCCTGCCTGACGCTCCTGCATCAGTCGCTGGCCGGTTGTGTCGAGGGCATAGATCGTGCGGGACGATCCACGTCGCCCGCCGCCGATCCGCCTTCCCATCGGCACAATCACGCGCCAGTTCACCAAGCGCCGCAGCACCCTGCCCCGAACAACCTCACCACTGCGACCAGTCAGAGAGGAGAAGTGGAGCCGTTCAAGGTGATCACCGGTCAGCACCCGAAGACGATCAAGGCTTTCGAGAATCGCCCAATCCCGTTCGCTCAGCCGTTCTCGCACCCAGTCGACGTGAGCAGTTCCGGCACGCTGCGGCATCGGCGGTCGGCGCTCCGCCGGCCGGCTCATAGTGAACCTCTGGCCGAGGGACGATATTTCGTTGGCGTTGGCTGCCCATCTGCCGAGGTCAGGCCACCCGAGAGATAGGTCGCGACCACAACAGCGACCTCAACACCGAGGACAACAGCCCCAGCCATTACCGCCGCCCTCCGGCTCGTCGGTCCCGGCCGAGCTTCGTCTGACCTCCTTCGACGGTGATCCGAGCGGCCAGCCCAGCTTCGACGTCCGTACGAGGCACGCCATAGCGCTGCTGGCTGAGCTTGGCCACAGCCGCACCGTCAGTCGTGGCCGGCGTGAGGGCGAGCGTGCGGCCGGTCGCTGGCGGCAGCGTGGTGGCACCGACCGAAGCCCGGAGTGCGATCTCGTAAGCCGAGAGTCCGGTCAGGTCGTCGGCGGTCAGCGGTGCGAACCGCGGCGCTACTGCGCGGGCGTCTTCCAGCTCCAGTGAGAATGCGACCTGCGTACGCACGGTCCCGAGCACCGCGGCCTTGACCTCAGGCGTCAGTTGGCTCAAGAACTGGTGGCTGAGCACCAGGCCGACGCCGTAGCCGCGGGCCGCAGCCAGCATCTCGGCAAGCTCGACATCCAGGCGCATGAAGTTCTGGAACTCGTCCAGGTAGATGAATACGGGGTGCCGCCGTTCAGCTGCGACCGTGACGCGACCCTGAGTGGCGGACCAGAGGCCGGCCATGAGCAATGAACCGAGCAGCGCTGCCGTGTCGGCACCCAGTACACCAGATGTTAGCGGTACCAACAGAATCCGCCGATGTGTGAACACTTCGGACAGCCGGAATCCATGGCTCTGACCGAGCATCAGGCGAAGGGCGGTGCGTGTCGTGAAGCTCCTGACCTTGTTCATACTCGGCCCGATGACCTGGGTGCGTTCGTTGTCGCTCATCTGCTCGTAGGCCGTCCAAAAAGGACGCACAGTCGGCGGCACCGTTGCCTGCCTGGTGACGAACGACCGGTAGCGCGGGTTGAGTAGCAGTTCTGGCAGCTCGACCAGCGTGTGTGCCGAGCCATCGGCCGCGCGGGTGTGCGTCAGTGTCAGCAGGGAGTTGCGGAGTACGTCTGCCGTACGTGGCCCGAAGCTCGACGCCCACAGGCTGGCCATGACGTGCACCAGGTGATCGACAGCAAGTTCGCGGGCGTGCTCTCCACCGACCAAGTCGAGGACGTTCAGACCAACCGGTCGGTCCGTGGCGCTCGGGTCGAGCAGCACCACATCATCCCGCCGGTTGGCCGGGACTCGATCGAGCACATCGGTGACCAGGTCGCCCTTGGGGTCGACCACCACCACGCCGCGACCAGCAGCCATGTCCTGGACGATGAGGTTGGCCAGCAGCGTGGACTTACCAACCCCGGTCGGCCCGATAGTCCACATGTGCCGTAAGCGATCCCGGCTGTCCAGTGCCAGCGGTCGATTGCCAAGGCCGGCGTAGTTGCTCTCGCCGAGTACGACGCCCGAAGTCGGCAGGCTGATCGGGGGTGGCAGTTGCCGGGCGGTGCCTCGGCTCAGGCCGGGCAGATGCAGGCCAGCGAGCGGGATGCCAAGCAGACCCGCCAGTTCACTCGTTCCAAGGAGCAGCGGCCAGCGCAGCACCGGCAAAGTGCGGCGCTGCATACGGTTAGCCACAACAAAGGACGGCAGAAGGCCGCGAACGATCATGGCGTGAGGGGCGTTCATTCCACGTAGGGCACCCCAGCCTAGGCCGAACAGTCGCCAGGCCGCTGGGCGATTGCTGGCGACAACACCGAGACGCACCACGGCATGGAGGAGTGGATCGCGCTGCTTCAGCCGGGCGGCCCGCAGCTCATCGCTGTCCACGGCCCGGTCGGTGTTGCCGAGCAATTCTTGCAGTGCTCCCGAGGCCGCCGCCGAGTCCGATCGTACCGGTGCTGGCGTACCGGCTCCCGTCATGATCCACTCCAGGCGGACTTCCTCACCCGACCCGAGGGGGAAAATGGACGCCAGCAGATGCGCTGTGGTGGCCTCCGCCCGCTCGATGGCCAACGGTCGCCGAATGCCGGTTAGCCGAGCTTCGGCAGCAACCAGTGGAGGGCCACCGGGCACTTGTTCGTCCGGAAGTTCGTCGATGCGGACTCCCGGGAGCGCCGACCGGAGACCGGCCAGCACCGCACTCTCCAACGACGCCGGAGTCCGCAGCTCATGACGAATACCAGCCTGGGTGGCGACGACCGTCAACACGACTGGCGGCAGCGGCAGGAGCCCGAAGCGTGAGGCATGGGTACTGGCAGCAATCCGGCCGAGCCAGGTGGCAACATCGCTAATCGTGAGGCCAGATGGCAGCGTCAGCCGGTACGCCTTGAGCGACCGTCGCCATGAACCGGCCTCCACCAAGCGCGCCATGATGACCAACCCGGCAAGCAACAGCCCGGCCAGGAGCAGGATGAGCGACAGCATCACGAGCCGACTCCATTACCAGGGTCCGGTTCGCCCTCGTCGGTGTCAGTCATGGTTTCGCGGGAGAGTTGGCGGCCAAGCATGACGACGATCTGCGCCAGCAGGTCAGCTTCCACCGCCTCTCGCTGCTTACCTCGAACATGCAGCTCCCACTGCGATTCGTCTTGACGCCGCCTCGCCATACTTGACCTCCTCTTATCTTTCCCTGACCGAGATTTGGCACAGAATCGTGCCATGATTACCCGTATAGTTATGCGGCACAGAACTGTGCCAGTCAAGTCATGGGCGGTGTGGAATGGACAACGACACCGGCCTATCAAAGAGCAACATCGCAAGTTACCTCATTGCCCCACACCGCACACCCTGGTCGTTTGCGTCTAGCGAACAGCTCTAGGTATTGCCCCGACGAGCACCGCTCGATGATCGCGTACTGCCTTCCGGTGTGTGTGAATGCTCCTGCACTGGCGCGTAGATCCACGTGGGTTGAGAGCGGAACTGCATGGGCGCTCTGCCTCGGATACCCAACAACAAGTGTTCCGTCTGATTACGCAAGTAATTGCCTAGACCGAACCGCGGCTTCAGCCCATGTCAGGCAACTGCGGCACGAGGAGCCCCACGCTTCGATCACCTGCAAGCCCTCAAAGAAGTTGCTACGGGTAACCCACAGCTACAGATGACTAGATCTTATAACGTTCACGTCCGAGGCAGCCAATCCTCATATTGGCGTGTTATGGACAACGGCCCGGCATCCCAACCGGACACCGGGCCGGCCCAGCGGCCGATCTCACTCACGGGCGGACCACGTACCGTCGGTGGCAGCGTGCTAATCACGCCAGTTGCACCGTCGCTGAGTTCGCCGATACCTCCGTCGTAGCTCGCGCGCCAGCTCGTACAGTTCCCACTCGTGAGCTTCGCGCTTGATGTCCTCGACCTTGCCGACCAATTGCTTACGCTGCCTTCTAGGCATGCGTCACCTCCGTGTATGTGCGAGAAGAAAAGAAGTAGTGCATGGCCTGCGAACTATCGAATAGTTCGGCGCACAACCCGATAGACGATCCAGATACCGACACCGATCACCACGAACGGCAGCACCTTCAGTAGTAGCACGAGAGCTGCATTCATGAGCAGACCGACCATGAAAATAAGAACGAACACCATGAACAACCACACGAAGAGGAACATTGCCATGTCCTCCTTTCTTAATACAGCTACCTCCCACGGGTAAGTACGACCCAACTCAAGGCCAGCAGAATCAACACCGCCATGAGCGGTGCCATAACTGGCGACACGATGCCGTAGAGCATGTTCCAGCCAGCGCCCAAGTCACGCATGAACGCGTCCGGTAAAACCGGCGACAGAATCGCTGCGATGAGCCGTAGCACGATGCCGGCCAGCAGGAGGCCAGCGACAACACCGACGACTCGGCTTAGGATCGAGCCAACATTTCGAATCTCTGATTCACCTCCTTTCGGGATGGCGCGAACTCGCACCGCAGGAGGTGGCGGGTTGGACAAGTGGCCGCCTGGACCTTAAGCCACCACTTGTCCAACCCCGTTGCTTACACCTGTTCGTTACCCGCCATTGTCGAGCTGTCGGCGCACACGCCGCAATACATCCAGCTCGAATTCCAGTCCTTTGATCTGCGACTCGTACTGTTGGCGTAGGGCGTTATAATGCTGTCGTAGCGCCATGACGCCGGACTGGAAGCCGAAGACAAATAGGACTCCGGCTAGCAGGAACAGATAAGGCAGTTCCGGCATACCACCTCCATGATGTTCGCGATCCGCTTGCATCTGACGACAACATCGTGCCCATAGTCCGAAGAGGGAATGCAACTAATGACCAGCGACCATCTTGTGGCCAGTACGTTTGCGCACGTCAAGGTTGCTGTGGCCACAGGAGTGTGTGGTCTACTTGGCGGGTAGCTCGCCTTGCTGTTGCTCAATGGGTAGGTCGTTCATCCTCGTCCGTTGAGCTGTTTGGGGAAGAAGGCGGCGGACTTGAGCCCACGGAGAGGTCTCTCTCCGACAGGTCGCGCGTGAACTGGTCGCCAACGATGGATAGAAACCACTTATCCGCGTACGATCCGGTCCTGATTTCTTCTTGGGTGAAGTCGCCCAGGCGCGGGTCTTCTGCCGGGTGCTGCTCCGGATTTGGCTGGCCCTGATCGTTTACTTGATGTGATTCTTGCATTGGTTGATCTCGTTTATGAATATACTTTTAACACGGTTAGTAACGATCGGTCAAGCTGGAGCGATGAGTAGGGGAGATTTAGGGTGTTGTGAGGATGACTGACTGACCACATAGAGGACTGATGGCTGACGAAACTCTGATGGTCACGTCTGCTCAACTACGGCGCTGCTTGCAACTCCTGTCGCAGGACGAAGGTATTCAGCGTCTCAACTTAGAGGAATTACTTAAGGGCGAGCTTAAGCCGATTGCTACGGTGTTTAAGATAAATGCGTATGGTGACACTACCGCCGCCCGCAACACTCTTGAAGCCGGCCTATTTGCTCATATCATGCAGTTGACGCCGCATCGAAGCACTGCTCCCTTACCTGCGAATTTGCGACTTTCGCAGTACAGGCGAGTTGTGATGGCGAGCTTCAACATCCCCATAGGTGAAGAACTAACAGGACTCAAGGAATTAACGCTGCAGGACCGCCGCGACTGGCTGGCCGACCTAGAACGTCAGAACCTCCAAGTCTCAGTTAGGACTAGCCAGCGAATCTTAAATCACGCTATTGCTCAAATCGCCGACCGGATCTGTAGCGGAAAGCACGCGCCTCAATCCAATAAAGATGTAGCGGAGCTCATATCGGCTGAGCTTGAAGAGTCGCCATCTTTGACCCTGTCCGATCCGCCGTTGGCCGATAATCTAAAAAAGCCTGCCACGATAAGGACCCGCACCCTTATCGTGGCCTGCCTCGGTGTGATGCTTCTCCTCATAGCGGTTCTGGCAGTAGTCTTGGCGAATCCCTTTCGATCGCCATCTGATGGTGCCAGCGGGTCAACAAGCAGCGGCTCGAATCGGCCAACAGATAGTACCGATGGACTGCCCGCAGGGGAACCGCTACTTATCCAACTTTCACCGGTTGACTTTCATACCGGCCAGGCGACCTCACCAGATCTTGTTGTACCAGGACCGCTAAGCAGCTTGGAACGTCCTCCGGTCTTTGACGGTCAACAGCCCGGACCCTTTAATGCATGGGCTACAAAGCATAAGGCGGTCTATGCTGAACGCATGTCTGTGGGGTTCGTAGTCCGAAGTGGTGCTACGGCACCTTTTTTCATCTTGGGTGCGACACCGAAGATCGTCAGTAGAGAGGCCCCCATAACTGGCACATGGATCACTCCTCAAGGTGGCGGTCCCCAAGACGTCCGAGAGATGTACGTCGACCTGGATTTCGATCAGCCGAGCGTCACCAAGGATGCGGATTGGGAGTTTCCGCTCCGAGTATCGGAAGCTGATCCTGAGATTTTCACAGTGGTTGCCCGCACCAAGGCGTGCCATTGCTCTTGGGTTGTCGAGTTGGTTGTGCAGTTGGCTAACGGAGAGGTCCGTACCGTTACGGTTGATGATAACGGGCGACCATTTGAACTGACTGGTACGAGCAACACGACCGATAGGGCATTCTTGCCGATGACTGAAAGTGACCCCTGGCCGAGGTAGGGATTAGCGCAGTGTCAACCCATGTGTACGGGCGAATAGCGCTGGTGGCGCGGAGTGCCGGACTGATCGCGCTGGTGGTTCTAAGTTGCATGATTGCCGCAACGGCGTGTCGATCAAGTCCGGAAACGAACGCACCCGCTATGCAGCCGACTAAGGTGCTACCGCCTGATGTCGAAGTGACCGAAGCATCGTACGCATCACTCCAAGCAATTTTGGAACTAGTCACCGCCAGACCTCTTTATGAAGATCCAGGCTCCCGGCTAGCAGGAGGCCTTCTGCAGACCAGACGAAAGCCCGGGGAAGGCACGTCCGACGTACAGTTTTCCAGGCAGCTTAGCAAAACGCTCGACGGTATTCAGACGGATTTTTCCAATGCAGTACGGCTGTATGCTTGGAGTCCCGGCGAAAAGGGGATGTGCCGTCTCGAATTCGAGTTACAATTTACTCAGAATAGCCCCCTGATTTCCGGTGTCTTAACAGCGGATCTAGTGCTTCGGGAAATCGAGGACCCGGCGGCGCGACATTCACAAATATCGGAGATTATCGTATCGCTCGAAGGAGCGCCGGACGGTGGACTGCCTGGCCAGCGGTCCGAATTGACGATGCAGCTTGTGTATGGAGCTGAACTCGGTGCCTATCTTGCTCCCGGGCGAGCCTTGGATTCAGCCGCGACCGACGCGGAACTACGAAAGACGACCAACTTGGTCAACCAGGCGACCGAATGCTTCGAGGCACGCTTCAAGACGGAAGCTTCCAGTATGACAGTGTCTGGTGACTCGATTAACTCGGAGCAGCTGCACAGGCTTGGAATTTGTACTTTCGCCTGTACAATCACCGGACGCGAGAGCTTTGAACATCCGACGTGGGGTCATAGCACATTGCTGACCACCTTGATTGCTGACCCATCAATCGATAGGGAGGCTCATGTCCTCGTCATTGATTCGTCGGGTGGTACTCGCTGGCGCTTTGATGGTTGCTGGCAAGAGGCAGCTTTGATAGATCGCGATAAGACGGGCAATTTATTTGTGCAATACAACCCGGGGCGTTACGACGGCTTTATGATTTTGCGGCCTGTGGCGGACGGATTTCATACGTTCGAGACGGTCCCAAAGGTCGAGGGTGTGTGTAGCGATTACAGAGGGAAGTTCTACAATTCGGCCATCGCCGGAACGGATAGTAATGGCAACTATGAGATTGAGTTGGAGGAAAACGACTGTAATGTTAGCTGTGAGAGCGGCGGGGTCCCAGAGGGTCAATACTATTGGAACGGCTCGGAGTACGCACTACGACGCTAGTCGATGTGATGAACAAGCTTCAAGTCCCTGATGAACCAGGCAGCAGACCTGGTGTCACAACAACCGGCTTACCGATGACGCCGGTCGGCTTGTCGTCCACGAACGCCGAATCAGCCCCTTCCCTGTCGCTATAGGAGTAGGTCGGCAACGTTGCCAACGGCACCGGCTCGCCGGTCACCGGATGGAACTGCCTACCGCTGTTGTCCTGCTGGAGGCTGACATACCGACCGAGCTTGTCCGCTCCCGGCGCGCGCTTCATCAGGCTGGCGATCATCAGCCCGATGTAGGCCAGCGCTGCCAAACAGACCACGACCAGCAGCAGGACAGACGGCCCACCAGCTGATAACGCGCCCATGCTGAGCTTCACGACTCTGTCACTTCTGGTCGATGGCGACGGGCTGCGTTGCCAGCACGCCCGGCGGCTCGCTGGCGGATGGCCTGCCCGATCTCCTCAATCGTCGCACCTAGCTCGGCCTCCTCGGCCACGGGAAGCTCTTCGGCCTGGCCAGCGTCCACGTCCACCAACCGCAAGGCGTAGTAGCCCATCCGCGGATTGGCCTTAGAGATGGCCGAGATTAGGAGCTTGTCTTTATCCCAGCCCGGCCCGGACGGTGGTTTGTCACTCATCTGGCATCCGCCTCATGACCGACAGACCGTTCTACGTCCATGTCGTCCTCGCTCGGGCTGGCCAGAGCCGCGTCCATCACCGGCTGAACTCCCGTTGCCCCTGACACAGCTTCATGGCTTCCGGCGGCAGCTCGCCGTCCATCACCAGAATCGAGGCCCCCGTTCGGCGAATCTGCCGGGCCAAGCTGGTGACAATCTCCGGCCGCGGGGACAGGTGCGCTCCGTCCACCAGCACCACCCCAGCAGCGTTCGGCAGGCCCAGCGCATCCAGCAGTCCCCGAAAGCCGATCCGGTCTACCGAATCCAGGGATCCGCCGACATCCGTGAAGACACCGCCAAGGTTCCAGCCCGCACGAGCGCACCACTGCTCCAGCGTCTCCCGGCAGGCGGCCACGTACTCCGGTCGCTCCAGAGACGAACGGATGTAGCCGTACATGAGCGGCGTGGCGGAGCGCAGTCGCCGCGAGTTCGAGGTCATGACTGCGCCTCACCACCACGTACGACGGTTAGCTCGGCCGTTCGGCTGTCCAGCACGGTGGCCAAGTCTTCGAGCCGGCGACTGAGCACTCGCGCCTGCTGAGCCGTCAGCAGTGCCGTTTCGGCCGGTGGCGCGACTAGCACAATCCGCGCTTTGCCGTCCGTCAACCACAGCCGTAGACCACGCTCGCGGTCGAAGCCGTCCGTACAAGGAATACGGTTCTCCTGCTTCCGGATCGGTGGCGCCTTCGCCACCGTTGCCGTCAGGCTCGTCAGCGTTGCCATGCCGCTGTTCAGCTCCTCAAGATGGTGGGTGCTCATCCGGTTGGACGGCACCCAGCACCGGGGTTGCTCACTGAGGCCGTGCGACACGCACTCCGGGGCCGAGCGTCAGTGAGCGGTGTGTCAAACGGGGTGTCACCCGGTGCCGGGTGCCTGGGTCCAAGCCAACCGGTCTCACCTGCTCCGATGTACCACCCAGCAACCGTCCAGGTGCCCTCCGTTGCCCCTCCATGCTCGCCAGCCTGCTCACCAGCGCCTACGCTCGGCCGCACCATGCGTTCCAGGTGGTCAACAAGCAGGAGGCCGACGTGGCAGCAGCCGACGCTCCGCCGGCCAAGTACCCGCCGAACCGGCGGTTGGCCTGGCAGCGCCTGCAACGCGGCTGGAGCCGTGACGAGCTGGTCACGCAAATCAAGCGCAGCATGACTGACCAGGGCGAACCGGAGCCCGGCCTGAACACCGAAGGCGTCCGCCGCTGGGAGAACGGCCAGCGCTGGCCCGAACCGCGCTACCGCAAGCACCTGGTGTTGGTCTTCAACCTGACGGCCGCTGAGCTGGGCCTACTGCTGCCCGATGAGTTGGCGCTGTGCCCGGACGAGCACGTGCCGGTTGAGCGGAACCGCTCTGGCTACGTGAATGCCACCATGGTGGAAGCGGTCGCGAGGAAGGTCATGCTGGTGGTGGAAGATCGTCGTAGCGCGCTGAACCGGAACCTGTCACTGGCCGGCCTACTCGGCGCCAGCCTGGCACCGCTGCAGCACCACGACCTGCCGCTGCCCGCCGACACCGACGCGCTTGTCCGTGAGCAGCGCAGCCGGCTCGATCCGCTGGCCGTCACGGCCTACGCCGAGATCACGACCGTGCACCGTGACCTGTACTGGCGAACGCCGGCCCAGGAGCTGTTGCCCTCGGTGGCGGCGCACGCCCAACTCGGCGTCGGCCTGTTGCGCGCCACAACCAGCGCCAACACCACCACGCGCCGGTTGGCTGCCGCCGTGGCCGAGTCGGCCCTGCTGACCGCCCGCCTGGCGTTCTTCGACCTGGCCCAGATGAGCCTGGCCGATGAAGCCTTCGACCTGGCCCAGGACGCCGTTGAGGTCGCCCAAGATCACGCCTTGAGCGCCGTCATCCTGGCCCACCGGGCCTTCGTGCCGGGTTTTGCCGGTCACGCCGGGCCAGCCCACGAGTACCTGCGGGCGGCCCAAGCTCACGCCCGCTACGACGCCGGTCCGCTGCTGCGTTCCTGGCTGCACTGCGTCGAGGCGGAGATTGACGCCCGGACCAGTCAGCCCCAGGCCAGCCTGACGCGCATCCGAGCTGCCGAGGACGCCCTGACGAGTAGCGGTAACGATCCGGTCTGGTTGGACTTCTTCAGCGAGGCCCGGCTGGACGGCTTCGCCGGTAACGCTCTCCTGCTGGCCGGCAACCACAAGGCCGCTGCACCGCGGCTCCAGCACGCGCTGGACGGGCTCGGGGACGGACAAACCAAACAACGCGCCGTGCTGCTGTTCGACCTCGCTGTAGCTCAGGCACCAAGCGATGCGGCACGTGCCCTGGCCACTGCCCAACACGCCTGTGAGCTGCTGAGCGGCGACGGGTACGCAGCTGCTGTGCAGCGCATCCCGGCTGTGCGTACCGCCCTTGGCGCCACGCCCTACGTCGCCGAACTCGACGCCCAGGTGCGCGAACTGACTGGTGCCACCGGCACTTCGGAGTCGTAGCCGCTCCGGCCGCACCTCTCGCTGGTCAGCCTTCGGCGGCGTTGTGGGCGGCCACCAGATCGGGTAGTTCGGCCAGGCTGCTGAGCCGAAACAGCAGCCGATCTTCCACCTCGGGCATGGTCAGGATGTGGCCCCAGGGGCCGCGCCGGATGAGGGCTGTCGCCAGCCCGACTTCCTGAGCCGGCCGGATGTCGTTGTCCAGCCGATCGCCGACGTACAGCACCGACTCGGCTGGAACGCCGGCCTCCTCGATGAGGCGCTCGAAGAAACCGAGCGACGGCTTCTCCACACCCCACGTGTCCGAGGTACCAAGGACGTCCATGGGCAGATGGAGGGCTTTGAGGATTCGTTCGGCTCGTGCCGTCTGGTTGCCGGCGATGCCGACCCGCAGGCCCGCGTCCTGGAGGGCCTGGAGACAGGGCCGAACGTCGCTGTACAAGTTCTCCTCGCCGAAGTCCTCAGGCTTACCGGCGGCAGCCCGGCGTTCGCGCTCCTCGTCCAGGTCGAAGCCCGGCCGGAACACCTGGAAGGTCTCCCGGTAGTCCCTACCGGTCGCGATGATGGCGCCGAACACCGCCGAGAAGGTGTGGCGAGGTATGCCCAACCAGTCCGCCCAGGTGCCGTACTCCCGAGTCTCGTCTACCAGGCACTCACCGACGTCGAAGAAGACTGCTGCTAGCTGTGGCACGATGCTCCTCATGTCCTGCGCCTTGTCGCAGTTCATCTTGCCGTCTCCGGGGAGGATGAGGCATTACCCGGTGTAGCAACATGGCTGCCTAGGTCGATATCTAAGCAAGGCCCGGCTTCCGGACAGGTCGAGGACGCTCAGGACTGGGAGACGACGTGGGCAAGAAGTTTGCCGTCAAGTTGCATGCCGATCAGTTTGATCGACTAGCCCGACCGAGTCAGCCGGTCGCCGCAATCACTGAGCTGATCTGGAATGGACTCGACGCTGAGGCCGACCGGGTGGAGGTGAGCATTCAGCGTACTGAGTCTGAGTCGGTCGAATCGGTCACTGTCCGCGACTTCGGCCACGGAATGAATAGCCAGGAAATCGACCGCGACTTCGTCCAGGTAGGCGGTTCTTGGAAACGGCTTCATCCAATGTCCAAGAACCGCAAGCGGCTCATGCACGGACGTTCGGGCGAGGGCCGTTTCCGCGCATTCGCGATCGGACATACAGTGCTGTGGGAGACGGTGGCAGAGGCTGTGACCGGCGGCATGTATCGGCTCACGGTGCGGGGACGGGTTGGTTCGGGCGAGTTCGAGGTCAGTGACCCCGTGCCCATCCCTGAAGGAACGCCAGGCACGGTAGTCCGAATCACGGAACCGCGTGAGTATGTCAACAGGTTGACATCAGACGCCGCTCCTATCGAATTACTGGTGGCCTTTACCGTTTTCCTACTAAAGCATCCTAATATCATTATTTCGTACGATGGCTACATGCTTGACCCCAATAGCTTGATTGCCAGACAGGTCGACGTCTTACTCAATGATCTCGAACTCAAAGGCGAGAATTGTGAACCCCCCACTGTTCGGATCATCGAGTGGAATCAGCACGGCTCCAAAATCAAGCCTTCATTGCTGCTGTGTACCACCGACGGGCATGTCTTGCATGAGACTAGCGACTATCTGGTGGTTAGGAAAGATCTTCCATACACTGCCTATGTAATGTGGGACGGATTCCAGGATCATGCGCGGGAGCTGCCCCTTGCTGATGTGGGCAGCGCTGTCTCGCCAGTCCTGGACGCTGCACGGGCGACGATCAAGGATCATCTAAGTCACCTTGATGCCCAGAAGCGCGCACAGATAATCGACCGATGGAAAGACATCGATGCCTACCCAATAAGGCCGAATCCGCAGACTCCTGCCGAGAAGCGTAGTCAGGATTTATTTGACCTTGTCGCAGTAACGGCAGCCCCGGCGGTCAGCAAGAAGTCCAATGAAGCGAGATTGACATTGCGACTCCTCCGCGAAGCGTTGGAGGAGTCGCCAGCTGAGTTGCACCGAGTGCTCCGAGATGTCGTTGATCTTACACCAGAGCAAATCGTAGACTTTGACGAACTGCTCAACCATACGACGCTTGGCGATATTGTTCATACCACAAAGTTGGTCACCAGTCGCCTCGATTTCCTGGTTGACCTCGAACATATTCTTTTCGACAAAGAAAATCGTCGCCGGCTGCTTGAACGTAAAGAGTTGCACAAGATCTTGGAAAATCGTAGTTGGGTATTTGGCGAGGAATATGCTGTGGTTGCGTCCGACAAAGGGCTCACTCGAGTTCTGTTAGAGCATCGGCGCCTCTTGGGCGAAGACGGCTCCGGGATCACGCCCGTTCGCGGATCGGAGGGGAATCCGCTCATTGTTGACCTGTTCCTATCAGCTATCGCAGCGAGTTTGCACGACAAGCGTCACCTTGTCGTCGAACTCAAACGACCTAGTGTTGTGCTGGGCATGAAAGAGATCGGTCAGATCGAAGAATATGCCCTCACGATAATTAGTGAGTCGCAGTTTCAGACCGCAGGATTGTGGTGGGACTTCTGGCTCATTG
>Ga0307413_10000069_pt1 | contig 25469 bp, 20 predicted proteins | sample DK1Ometagenome_3_FD_203714 | JGI IMG/M metagenome (GOLD analysis project Ga0307413, IMG submission 203714) | Maize rhizosphere microbial communities from greenhouse at UC Davis, California, United States - DK15-O-2 | ecosystem: Host-associated > Plants > Roots > Rhizosphere > Soil | place: USA... | reverse complement strand
TAGCCGCGCATACGAAGCGAGCACGCGACGGCTCGGCGCAAATTTGAAGTGCGACGTCCCGCCATAAGCGGTGCCTCGGGCAGACGCCATCGCGCGCTGCGTGACACTGCAACGCCCCATCGCTGCCTTCACTTCGCGAAAGATCTCCACGGGCAGCGTATCCGCGTTCGTGTTCGGAACGATCGAGCCGAGGTACTCGTGCAAACGCGCTGCGTTGCCGGCACGCGGACCGAATGCGCCGACCTTGTCGAGGAAAACCTGCTGGTGCTCGGCACCACTCACGTCGACCGTGTAAACCGGCCGAGCGCCCGCGCTGACCGTCGTGCGCAAGCGGGCGATGATGCCGAGACGCAGCAGCAGCCCCATCACGTCGTTCGCCAGCGCACGACTGCACGTGCTGAAGTACACACGTGGAGCACCGCGCACACCGGGCCGGCGCAATGAGATGCAGCCGTCCGTCGCCCACAAGTGCTGCAGAAGCAGTCCGATCTGCCGACTCCCGAGCCGGAAAACATCGACGGGGAGGCGCTTCTCATGCGATCGCTGGCCGAATATGCCAAGCGCTTTCAACCAGGCGCCGACCCCTTTGGCGTTCCAGCGGCCCCCATTACCGGCGATGACGAGCTGATGCCAGGCACCACGGCCGGCATGACGACTGACGGTGCTGCCGATCGCAACGGCGGCTTCGCGAACGGCACGACTGTTGTCTTCCGAAGCCGTGCAGTAACGGAGCGGCTGTCCCTTCAGATAGCTGCCATCTCCGACCAGATGGCCGAGCAGGACCACCTGCTCGTCGGGCCATTCGATGGCATCCGCGGGCTCGGGCAGCGAACGCGCGAGCGCCAGGCGATCGCCGATTCCGATGCCGGCGATCTCGCGCCAGCCATCGTATGCGAGCAGCCGATGCTCGGCGGTAGCGCGAACGACGCGCCCGCTCGCCAGTGTCACCTTGAAGACAGGCTTGATGCCTTTCGACCACACGAGATCGGCGCGCGCGATGGCCAGCCGCTGCTGACTGTCGACACCGATCACATCCGGCGTCATGCTCACCAGTTCGCGAATCGGCACGCGCCGGCCGTCCGCGAGATTGACGAGCGTATCGCCCGTCACGCATTCGCGCAGATCCGACATCACCGGCCGCTTGTTCGGCCGCTGCTCGAGCGAGCGGTTGAGCTGCGACAGCGCCACCACGGGAACGCTCAATTCCTTCGCGAGCGACTTCATCGAGCGCGAGATCTCCGAGATCTCGGTCGCGCGGTTCTCGCCCTGCGTCGTCGCCTGCATGAGCTGCAGGTAGTCGACGATCACGAGACCGAGCTTGCCGTATTGCCGCATCAGCCGCCGGGCGCGCGAGCGCACTTCGATGGCGTTGAGCGCGGGCGTCTCGTCGATCAGGATAGGCGCCTCGGTCAGGCGGCCGAGCGCGTTCGACAGCCTGTCCCAGTCGTCGTTCTGGAGCCGCCCGGTGCGCAGCTTGTGCTGGTCGAGCTTGCCGACTGACCCGATCAGGCGCATCGCGAGCTGCGACGCGCCCATTTCCATCGAGAACACGGCGACCGGCATGCCGGTGTTGAGCGCGACGTTCTCGCCGATGTTGAGCGCTAGCGCCGTTTTTCCCATGCTCGGTCTTCCGGCCACGACGACGAGATCGCCTGGCTGGAATCCGGACGTCATCCTGTCGAGATCCGCGAATCCGGTCGGCACGCCGGTGACATCGGATGGGTCGTCGCGGTTGTACAGCGTCTCGATTCGCTCGACGACGGCGGGAAGCACCTGGCCGATCGACTGGAAATTCGCGGCGCCGCGCGAGCCCTGCTCGGCGATGTGCAACACCTTCGCCTCGGCCTCGTCGAGCACCGTCTTCGCGTTGCGACCCATCGGATTGAACGCGGATTCAGCGATTTCGGTGGCCGTCGCCGCGAGTTGCCGCAGGATCGAGCGCTCGCGAACGATGTTGGCGTAGTGCCGGATGTTCGCGGCGGTCGGCACGTTCTGCGCGAGCGCGCCGAGATACGCGAGGCCGCCGACGTAGTCGAGCTTCTGCGTCGACGCGAGCGCCTCGCACACCGTCACGACGTCGGCAGGCTTCCCCTCGGCGATGAGCTGCGTGATGTGCCTGTAGACGATGCGATGCGCATCGCTGTAGAAATCGTCGGTGCCGACGACGTCGCCGATGCGGTCGGCCGCATCGTTGTCCAGCATCAGTCCGCCCAGCACCGACTGCTCCGCCTCGAGCGAATGCGGCGGCAGCTTGAGCTGGTCGAGCGGAAGATCGTCAGGCACGGGGAAGGGAAAACACGGCGGGCTGCGGAATTCTACTCGCCGTGACGCACGTCAACCAATACGACAAAGGACCGTGCGCCGGTCCCTTGTCGGGTCGTGCAATCAAGCGTCGACCGCTTCAGGGGCCGACGGTTTCCCCGACGACGTTGACGCTGATGTGCGCCGAGACGTCGGTGTGAAGTGCGACTGTCACTGGATGCTCGCCCACCTGCTTGAGCGGCCCCGAAGGCATGCGCACCATCGACTTCTCGATCTCGACACCCTGGGCCTTGAGCGCCTGCACGATGTCGACGTTCGTGACCGATCCGAACAGACGTCCGTCGACGCCGGCCTTCTGCGCCACGCGCAGCGTCGCGCCTTCGAGCTTTTCGGCAAGGGCCTGCGCGCTCGCGAGACGCTCGCCCGCAGCCGCCTCGAGCTCCGCGCGCCGCGCCTCGATCGCCGCGAGATTGTCGGGCGTCGCGCGCTTGGCCTTGCCTTGCGGGATCAGGAAATTCCGCGCGTAGCCGTCCTTCACTTTCACGACGTCGCCCAGGTTGCCGACGTTCGCGATCTTGTCGAGCAGAATGATTTGCATGATGGCTGCTTCCGGTCAGTGCAGGTCGGTGTACGACAACAGCGCGAGATAGCGCGCGCGCTTGATCGCCGTGCCGAGCTGGCGCTGGTAGCGCGCCTTCGTGCCGGTGATGCGCGCGGGCATGATCTTCCCGTTCTCCTGCACGAAGTCCTTCAGGACGTCGATGTCCTTGTAGTCGATCTGCTTGACGTTCTCCGCGGTGAAGCGGCAGAACTTCTTGCGCTTGAACAGGTTGTTGCCCCGCTCGCGGCGGCGTCCATCCTTCTTGAACTTCCCTTTGCCCTTGCCTCTCCCCATGGGACGTGGCATGTCGAATTCCTTTCGGTATGTGCTATGAATCCTGCTCGATTCGCGTCACGTGCAGCGCGAGGCTCGTGCCGGTGCGGTAGCGACGCGCCACGAAACCCTCGCATCTGACCGCCGAACCGACGTCGATCCGCAACAGTGCCTGTGCGACCGCACCGAACGCCACCGCGCGCATCTCGCACTCGACGCGGCGCTCGCCGCCGGCCTCCACCTGCTGCGACCGGTGCGAAAGCTCGCATTCGATCGCCGGAATGCCTGCCGGCGTGTGCCGCAGGTTGCCGCGCTCGGTGAGGATGGCGTCGATTGCGAACCGGTTCGTTCCCGGCACGCCGCGGCGCTCGGGTCAGCCTTGCGCGGGTGCAGCCTGCGGGGCGGGTGCCTGCGCGGGCGGTGCCTCGCTGGCCGGCTTCTCGGTCCGCTCGACGCGTTCCCCGCGCTCGCCCCGTTCGCTGTCCCGGCCGGTCAGCGACCGCGCCTTTTCTTCCTTCATCATCGGCGACGGCGTGGCCACAGCCTCGTCCATCGCGACGATCAGATGGCGCAGCACCGCATCGTTGAACTTGAATGCGTGCTCGAGCTCGGTCAGCGTCGCGGCGCCGCATTCGATGTTCATCAGGACGTAATGGGCCTTGTGGACCTTCTGGATCGGATAGGCGAGTTGCCGCCGTCCCCAATCCTCGAGGCGGTGGATCCGGCCGCCCGGGCCGGACACCATCGTGCGATACCGCTCGATCATCGCGGGCACCTGCTCGCTCTGATCGGGGTGCACGATGAAGACGATCTCGTAATGACGCATGAGCAGAATTCTCCTTTCGGTCGATTGGCGGGCGCGGGTCACGACGTGAGGCGCCCAACGGCCTCCCCCGTCTGCCAACGGGGTGAGGCAAGGAAGCCTGCTAGTCTAGCAGGAAAAGGCGTTGCGGATCAATCGGCTGCGGGATGCGGCGTTCGCTGCGCCGACATCGCCGCCGTCGCCGCCCGCAGCGACAGCGAGTCGAGCTCGGCATCGCGCAGCGCCTTCGGCTTGGCCGCCAGCGCGCGCACGCGCTCGTAGAAGGCGGGCAGGTCGTCGTCCGTCTCGTGCAGCAGCTCGCGAAACGCCGGCACCCGGTCGGTATAGATGCCGATCGCGGCGAGCGCCGCATTGTTGGGCTTCTGGGCGAACCAGCGGTCATAGCCGCCCAGGCCGGGCTCGCCTGCCTTCGCCGTCTCGTAGGCCGCCTTCATCGCGGCGATCGTCTCGGCCTTGCCGCGTCGCTTGTCATCGTCGGAGAGCGAGCTCGCGTAGATCTCGTAGAGCTTGTCGCGGGTCGTGCGTACCAGGTCGCGGAACAGCGCCCGCAGGCGGTCGGCGCGGGCCGCCTGCTTCGCGAGCAGCGGATCCTTGCGCGCCGCGAGCCAGCGCGCGAGACCTGCTTCCTCGACGGCCGTCGCGAACGATTCGTTGAAGATCGAATCGCTCTTCACGTACAGCAGCTGATGCGCGAGCTCGTGGAAGATGAGCCGCGCCACCTCGGTCTCCGGCCAGCGAACGAACGACGACAGGACCGGGTCGTCGAACCAGCCGAGCGTCGAATACGCGGGGACGCCGCCGATATAGACGTCGTCGCCGGCGGCCCGCAGCCGCGTCTCCTCGACCACCGCCTCGTGCTCGCGAAAATAGCCGCGATAGTTCACGCAGCCGGCGATGGGGAAGCACCATTGGCGGGGCGTCATCGACAGTTCGGGCGTCGCGAAGACGTTCCACGTGACGAATGGCCGGCCAAGATCGGTATAGCGCGTATAGCTGCCGTTGTCGGGCAGACCGAGCTCCTGGCTCGCGAACGCGCGGATTTCGCGGATGCGGGCGAGGCGCGTGGCAAGCGCCGCGTCGCTTTTGCCGATCACGTCGGGAATCGGCTCCGAGCGCGAGATCAGGTCCCATTGACCCGCGGCGCCCTGCCAGTAGTAATCGACGGTCTCGAACGTTGCGCACGCCGCGAGCGTGATGGCGCCCGCCACGCCGGCGAGAACGAGCGGCCAGCGCCGCCGCCGCGTGCGCCGCGGCGCGGCAGTTGGCGACGAATTTTGGCGCAGCGGACGCGGGTGCTGCCGCAGCGAATTCAGAACGGTTCTTCCAATCATCGGGACAAAAATCTGCGCAAGCGCGCTATGCCATCGGCGAGCTTGTGCTCGTCGATCGTATACGCGAAGCGAACATGGTGCCGCGCACGGTGGACGCCGAAATCGATTCCCGGCGTGCAAGCAACCCCCGCGCCTTCGAGCACGTCGCGGCAGAATCGTTCGCTGTCGCCGCCAAACCGCGAGCAGTCGGCATAGATGAAGAAACCGCCGGTGGGCGTCACCGGCACCGCGAACCCCATGTCCCGCAGCGCCGGCAGCAGGAGGTCGCGCCGCGCCTCGAACGCCTGCCGCCGCGCTTCGACGATCGCCGTGGTTTCGGGCGTGAAGCACGCAAGCGCAGCCCGCTGCGACGGCGCGGCGGGCGAAATATACAGGTTCTGCGCGAGCTTCTCGAGGTCGCGCACGTGGCGCTCCGGTGCGACGATCCAGCCGAGGCGCCAGCCCGTCATGTTGAAGTACTTGGAAAAGCTCGAGACCACGAACGCGTCGTCGGCATAGTCGAGCACGCTGCGGGGGCGCTCGCCATACGTGAGGCCGAGATAGATTTCGTCGACGATCAGGTGCCCGCCGCGGTGCGCCACCGCGGCCGCGATTTTACGCATCTCGTCGTGCGGGACCGTCGTGCCGGTGGGATTCGACGGCGTCGCGACGAGCACGCCGCGGGTCGGCGGCGTCCAGTGCCGCTCGACAAGCTCGGCCGTCAGCTGGTAGCGCGTGTCCGGCTCCACCGGGATGCCGACGGCCTCGCCCTCCAGCAGGCGCACGAACGTCCGGTTGCACGGATAGCCGGGGTCGGCCAGCAGGATCCGCTCGTCGCGATTGACGAGCAGCGCCATGACGAGCAGCAGCGCCGCCGACGACCCGGCGGTCACGATCACCCGGTCCGGACTGACGCGCACGCCATAGTGGCCTGCATAGTGAGCGGCAATTGCCTCGCGCAACTCGGGGAGCCCGAGCGCGGACGTGTAATAGAGGGCGCCGCCGGCGATGGCGCGCTGCGCGGCATCGAGCACCGGCTGCGGCGTGGGGAAATCGGGCTCGCCGATCTCCATGTGGATGACCGATCGCCCGGCGGCCTCCAGCGCGCGGGCCGCGGTCTGCACTTCCATCACGTGGAAAGGCTCGATCTCGGCCACGCGGGCCGCGATCCGCGTCCTGGAATCCATCGAACGTCGTAGTGCGCGAAACGCGGGGAAAGCGCTATCGTAACGCCACCGTGCTCATGGGCTTGCTCTCCCCGATGATGGAATTCCGATGACAGCCGGAGCCACCGGCGCTTCGGGGCGGCCCTTCCGGCTCACGCTCCTCCCCAGCCCGGCAACTTTCGCCATCCGCCTCGGATCCGCGTTTCTGCTCGCCGCGTGCGCGTCGGCGGCGTCGGCAGGTGTCTACAAATGCGCGCGCGACGACGGCACGGTCATGTACCAGGAAGAGCCCTGCCCGCCCGGCAAGGAACTCCGCGACTTCGAGCGCGATCCGGCGAGCCTTTCGGTGATTCCGTTCCGCATTCCCAACGAGCCGGCCGAGCGCACGTCGTCATCGCGGAATGGTTCCGCCGGCAAATCGGATCGGCCATCGCGCAAGTCGGAAGAACGCCAGGGCAACCCCGCCGAGCGCAAGTTTCTCGTGCCCGGCATCGGCGAAGGCGAAGTCATCGCGCGCATCGGCCGCCCCGACGTGTCGAGCGGCGCCGGCCGCAAGACGATGCGCTGGACTTACCTGCCCGCCCCCGAAGACCCGCAAACCGTCACGACGCTGACGTTCGAGCTCGGCCGCCTGGTGCAGGTCGAGCGCAAGGTGGTGCCCAAACCATGATGCGCGCGCGGGGCGCTACCCGCATCGTGCCTCGAAACGCGCCGTGAGATCGCTGGTGCAGCGCGTGCGCGAGGCGAGCGTCGTCGTTGACGGCGCGACGATCGCGCGCATCGGCACAGGCCTGCTCGTACTGGCCGGCGTTGCGCCGGACGACGCGGCGGACGATCGTGGTTGGCTCGCGCGCAAGCTCGTCGAGCTGCGAGTCTTCGACGACGATCAGGGGCTCATGAACCGCTCGGTGCTCGACGTGGGCGGCGACGTGCTGGCGGTTTCGCAATTCACCCTCTACGCATCCACGCGCAAGGGCAATCGGCCGTCGTGGTCGCGCGCCGCGCCACCCGGGACCGCCGCGCCGCAGTTCGACGCGTTCGTCGCCGTGCTTGCCGCGCGTCTCGGCCGGCCGGTCGCTACCGGCCGATTCGGCGCGCACATGCAGGTAGCACTGATCAACGACGGCCCGGTAACGATCTGGCTGGACTCCCGCAATCGGGAGTGATCGCCGCCTCGCCTATCGGCGAACGCAGCCTCGCTACGCGAGCGCCAATGATCAGAGCATGTCGGTCGCGCGTCGCCTCGGCATCTCGATCTCGGTTGCGACCGTACTGCGCTGGTCGAGGCTGTAGCGCCCTGGTCCCCACGCGAAGAGCACGATCATGCCGCCGAGGATCGACAGGTTCTTCATGAAGTTGATCTGCTGCATCATCGTCTGATCGGCGGGCACGTTCCAGAACGCGTGGAAGATCGGCGTGATGACGATCAGGAACACCATCATCGCCACCGCCGCCCAGCGGGTCTTCCAGCCGAATGCGATCGCGAGCCCTGCGCCGAGCTCGATTGCGATTGCAATCGCAGCGAGCACCTGCGGCATCGGCAAGTCCTTGCCTGCAATCGAGTCGACCGTTTCCGAGAAGCCGGTGATCTTTTCCCAGCCCGAGATGATGAACATCAGCGCGAGCAGTATGCGTCCGATCAGCGCGGCAGAATCTTGTTGGGTCGTCGTCATGGCGGATCCTCTTCCGGCCGCTCTCGCGGCCATCGTTGTCGGTAACAACAAAAAAGATTGCATCCTCCGGCGATTTCGACAACGGAATTTCGCAATCGATCGCACTTGCAACCGCATGACACGTCTACCGAGCGCTAGCGCGCGGCGCCGCGGTGCGGGCGGCGTTCAGTGCGTAATGTGCGACGCCGACGAGCACGAGCATCCATACCGTCAGCGGGCCGGTGGGAACGTCGAGTGCCGCCGACCCCGCGATCCCGAGGCAGTAGCCCGCGATCCCGATCGCCCATGCGCGCAACAGACGGCCCCGTGCAGCGTGCCGCGTCGCGAGCGGCGGGATGATGAGCGTCGCGAACACGAGGTAGAGTCCCACGAGTTGCACCGACAGCGTCACGACGCAGGCGAACAGCAAATAGAAGCCGATGCGGCCGAGCCGCGCCCGCGCGCCGAACCAGACCGCGAGCACGACCGCGTAGACGCCTGCCGCGATCAGCAGTTGCCGCGGCTGCGCCCAGAGGATCTGGCCCACCAGCAGATCACGCAGATGCTCGCTGCCATGCACGTTGCTCGCGAGCAGCAGCACGCCACCGGTGGCGGCCAGCACGAACACGACGCCGATGATCGCTTCCTGAACCTCGGCCCAGCGGCGCTCCGTCCAGGTGAGCAGCAGTGCGCCGCCGAGCGCGGCGGCGAGCGCCGCGACCTGCACGGCGAGTCCCTGCGGCTCGAAGCCCAGCCGGTCGGCGAGCAGCACGCCGCATCCGGCGATCTGCGCGATCGCGAGGTCGACGAAGACGATCCCGCGCGCGAGCACCTGCGTGCCGAGTGGCACGTGCGTCGCGGTAACGATCGCACCCGCGAGGAGCGCCGGCCACAGGATCGACGGGTCGATGGCGGCCGGATTCATTGCGCACCCTGCAGCAGGCGGGCGATGGTGTCGTCGAACAGCGAAGCAAGATCCTTCGCCTGCGCATCGCCGCCGACAGTTGACGGCAGCACGACCGCGTTGATCTTCGCGCGCTCGGCGATCCATTGCGACGCACGATCGCTCTGGTACGCCGCGCGCAAGACCATCTTCACCGGCTGCCGCTGCACGGTCGACAGAACCTCCGAGAGCCAGGCAATCGTCGGCTCGACTCCTGGCTTCGGCTCCAGCGCGGCAACCTCCTTCATGCCGAGCCACGCGATGAGGTACGTGAAAGCCCTGTGCTGCACCAGGATTGGCACGCCGTGAAGCGGCGCGGCTTCGCGTTCCCAGCGCGCGATCGCGGCGCGCCATTTGTCGTCGAACGCCCGATAGCGCGCGCGATACTTCTCCGCGTTCGCCGGGTCGATCTCTGCAAGCCGCGTTGCCAATGCGCTTGCGACGCGCGCGATGTTGCGGGGATCGGTCTGGATGTGCGGATCGCCCGCCGCATGGACATCGCCGTCGGCACGGTCGAGCCGCGTGGGCTTGTCGAGCAGCGTCACGTAGCTCGCCGCCTCGAAATAGCCGGGCTGTCCGGGACGAACCTTCGGATTGCCCGCCTGCTGAACCACGAGCGGAAGCCAGCCGACCTCGAGCTCGGCGCCGGTTGCAACAACGAGGTCGGCGTTCCGCGCGCGTGCAATAAGGCTCGGCTTCGCCTCGATGTGATGCGGATCCTGCAGCGCGCTCGTCGCGACGTAGACCTTGACGTCGTCGCCGCCGATCTCCTCGGTGAGCGCGGCCCATTCCGGCACTGTTGCAAAGACGGCGAGCGCCGCACAGGCGGGCCAGGCGGCAGCGGCAAGCGCCGCTGCGGCAAGGCATTTCACGAATGGTTGCATGAAGGCCTCCGGTTCAGAACTTGTGCGCGGGATGCGCGCCGAGCGTCAGGATGTATTGCAGGAACAGCTCGTTGTCAGTGATGCCGGGCCGCGTTCTGCTTGGGCCGTACTGAAGGCGAAAGCGGCTGAACTCGGAAGGCGTGTAATCGACCATGACGGTCGTGCGCTGGGGATTGAAGCCGTCGGTCGCAAGGAAATCGGCATTTGCGCCGTACTGCGGGCTGCCCGGGTCGAGGCGGTCGTAGCGCAGCCCGACGCGCCATTGCGGCATGAACTGCCAGACGCCCTGCAGGTACCAGCCGCTTTGCGTCGATGCGTAGGCGTCGGTCTGCGTGAGTCCGAGCGCGCCATCGCTGTCGTACGTCAGATCGCCGCGCTCCCGGCGCCAGAAATACTCGCCCTGGACCTTGAGATTGGTGAGCTTCGCATTGCCCATCGGCGCGTACTTCCAGATGAAATCGGCGATCGCGACGCGGCTCCTGCCGCTGAACGCGACGTTCGCGAGATTGCCGGCCGCGTCGGGCAGCGTTCCTTCGCGGTCGCTCGCGCGCGTTTCGAGATAGGACAGGCCTGCGCGCCAGCTCGACCGGAAGTCGATGTCGCCGCCGACGTGCGCGTAAATGCCGGCGGCACCGACGCCATTGCTGTTGCGCGCACCGCCGGGAAAGCTGTCGCCATTGCCGATTTCCGCACCGAGCTCGACGAACGTGTCGGTGGGGGCGACCCATTTGAGCTGTGCACCGTCCTGTCCGAACTGTCCGCCGAGAAACGCCTTGTAGGCGAGCGGCGCGTCCTGGAAGTCCCAGACGTGCTGGTGCTGCTCGTTCAGGTAGCCGATACCGGAGAAGAAGCGGCCGAATTTCGGGACGAGGCCGTACGGCAGCGCGGTCAGCATCCCGTACGCTTCCTCCACCGAAACGGAATTCTCGGGCGTGAGCGACACCGTCAGATTGCCGGCGACCTTGTCGTCGACGTTGCCGAAGATGCTGATCTCCGATTCGCCGAGGCCCAAGCCCCGCCGACCGGGGCCGACGTCGTCGCCGGTCTGGATGCGATCGATCGCGAACATTTCGGGATCCTGCGAAAGGTTCGCGTACGTACCCTGCAGAACGACCGAGATGCCCGGATTGAATGCGGCCAGCGTGCTCGCTGCCGGACCGCCCGGCGCTGGCGCTGGCGCGGCCGCGGCTGCCGGTGAAGCGGCGGATGTGGCCGCCGTCCCGGCGCCGGACGACGCAGCCGCCTCGGCAGCGTTCAGGCGATCTTCCAGCGCGCGAATGCGCGCCTCGTAGCCTTTCTTCATCTGCCGGATCTCCTCGCGGATTTCCGCGAGATCGGCATCGGTGGCCGCGTGCGCGGCAGGTATGACGGCGAGCGCGGACGCGAACGCCGCCCGCGCGAGCAGGTATCGGGACATCGGTGAATCCTCCAGTGACAACGCAGCACCGTCGCCCTATGCGACGGTGAACGACCTAGGCGTATCGGAGGATCGAAGGGGGAGCCCGGCTTTGGTAGTACGACGGCGTTGCCGCAACGTGCGCCGCAACGGGTGCGAGCACGGCAAGCCATGGAGATGCTTCGACGTGAGATGCTGTCGTTGCGCCTGGCACCCAATTCGTGCCCGACGCGAGCAGACCGCATTCGAGGCAGTGATCGCCCGCGGGAGCCTCGAGCGCCGAATGCTCGAAGCGCTGCAATTGCGCGCCGAGATGGCCGACCGCGTGCCGCACATCCTCCACCTGCATGAACAGCAGGAGGAACGACAGCGCGCCGGTCAGGAAGCTGCGAAGCATCCGCGGAAGATTAGCGACGATCCCGTGGCTTGGCAATTCGCCGTTGGGCCGATCGTGGTGATGCACGCTCGCTTACAGGCGATAGGTCGCCTTCGCGAGGCCGTATGCGAGCTGCGGCGCGAGCTCCATCGCGTCGTCCTCACCGATCCGATGCTCGACGACCGACGTCGCGAGAAAACGGCACGCGACGCGCCGCCAGACGTCGTGCCGTGCGGGGATCGACATGAACGCACGCGTGTCGTCGTTGAAGCCGGCGGTGTTCGCGAATCCGGCCGTCTCGATCGTCTGCTCGAGATAGCGCAGCATCCCCTGGAAGCTGTCGTGGAACCACCACGGCGGCCCGAGCTTCAGCGCCGGATAGTGTCCGGCGAGCGGAGCGAGCTCGCGCGCGTAGGTCGTCTCGTCGAGCGTGAAGAGGATGCACGTGAAGCCAGGCGCATTGCCGACGTCGTCGAGCAGCGGCTTCAGCGCATGCACGTACTCGGTGCGCATCGGAATGTCGGCGCCCTTGTCGCGGCCGAAGCGCTCGAACACGGCCGGATTGTGATTGCGGAAGCTGCCGGGATGGATCTGCATGACGAGCCCGTCGTCGACACTCATCCGCGCCATCTCGGTCAACATCTGCGCGCGGAACGATTCCGCTTCGTCGCTCGTGATCGCGCCCGCCAGCGCGCGATCGAGCAGACGCTGGCAGGCCGCGACGTCGAGGTCGAGCGTGCGCGCGGTTGGATGGCCGTGATCGGTCGACGTCGCGCCCATCGACTTGAAAAACGCACGACGCACGCGATGCGCCGCGAGGTAGCCGCTCCACGTCGCCGTGTCCTCGCCCGTCAGCGCGCCGAATTGCGCGACGTTTGCGGCAAATCCCTCGAACTGCGGATCGACAACCGGATCCGGACGGTAGGCGGTTACTACACGCCCTTTCCAGCCGGACTCGCGAATCCGGCGGTGATGCTCGAGCGGATCGAGCGGCGACTCCGTGGTCGCGATCACCTCGATGTTGAAGCGCTCGAACAGCGCGCGCGGCCGGTACGCGGGATCGGCGAGGCACCCGGCGATGCGGTCGAAGTAGCGGTCGGCGCTTTCCGGCGTGAGGCGCTCGTCGATGCCGAACACCGTATGAAACGCATGGTCGAGCCACAGCCGCGTCGGCGTGCCGCGAAAGAGCGGGTAGTGCTGCGCGAACAGCCGCCAGATCGCGCGCGCGTCGTATCGCCGCTGCCCGCTCGCCGTCGCGCCGGAACGTTGCGGCACGCCGAGCGCCTCGAGCGGCACGCCCTGGCTGTAGAGCATCCGGAACACGTAGTGATCGGGCACGATGAACAGCGCCGAGGGATCGGGAAACGGCGCGTCGTCCGCGTACCACTGCGGATCGGTATGGCCATGGGGGCTGACGATCGGCAGGTCGCGCACGGTCGCGTACAAGTCGCGGGCGAGCTTCCGCGTTCCGGGATCGGCCGGAAACAGCCGGTCGGGATGCAGGTCGAGCGAATCGCCGCGTGCGGTCTGCGCGGCGCTTCCGACGCTGCGACGCTCGTCGGCACCGCGGGCAACCGTCGACAGCAAAGTATCGGAATGGGTCATGGCAGTGTGCGAGCGCGGGCTGCAGGGACCAAGGATAGCAGAGCGAAAGGAGCGCGCGCGAACGCGCGCCGGGCGAACCTGCGCCGCGGATGGCAGGCGCCGCACCCGCGCGCGGCGCCTGCGCGACTACTCAACCGAGCGAATAGATGACCGTGTTCGCTTCGCCGATCAGCTGCGATGCCTGCGCGCTCGTCAGCTCCTTGCCAGCGAGCGCGCTTACGGCGCTCACGAATGCTGCGAGCTGGTTTGCCGTCGCAGCCGAGTTGTCGCGCGCCAGAGCTTTCGACGCATTGTCGAGCTTCGACCGGAGGCTCGTCTGCGTGCCGACCGGCAATTCGAGCGCCGCCAGATGAGCGCCGAGCTGGTCGAGAAGCAGCGAAGAAGGCACATCATCGACGCCGACCACGACGTCGGTCGATTCGGGAATCACGCCGTCGTCGACGAAGAATCGCACGACATAAGTTCCCGCCTGGCGGTAGTCGGGAGTCCACGTGAATGTCCGCGTCGCGGGATCGAACGCCGCGCCGCGCGGCAGACCCGTCGCCGAATACGCAAGCGGCACGTCGGCCGGCGTCTGGGCGTTCACCGTGAATTGCACGGCCTCGTTCTCGCTGACGGTCGGACGGGCGATCGAATCGAAGAATGGCCGATATACGGTCAGCGGCTTCGGGTAGCTGGCATTCGCGATTTCATACGCGTAGGGATTCGCCGCGCTCGGAGCCGTCGGAAGCGCATAAAGCGAATCGGGCGGCGTTCCAGGCGCGGGACGATCGACGACGACCTCCTGCTGCGACACGCCTGCCGGCAGCGTCACGTTCGTGACGGTGGTCGTCCGGTATGGAAGGTCCTTGACGTACTCGCGCACCGGATCGCGCTTGCGGGTGTTCGTGACCTTGACGACGGCGGGAACGCCACTCTTCACGTCCGCGACGAAGCCCGGGAACGACGCATCGGTCACGTCGTCCAGCACGACGGCCGGACGCTCGTCCTCGACCTTGTTGCGCAGCGTGACGTCCTCGACGGTCAGCCCGCGCACGTGCCGCGCGTAGATGCCGTACGCCGGCAGCACGCCGAAGAGGCTCGGTTCCGGGTACTCGCGCGGCATCTCGGGAACGTTGTAGGGATCGGGCTCCCAGCCCCCTGCGCCACCGTTTGCGGTGGGATTCCAGGCGATCCGGGGCAACAGCGCTTCGTTCTTCGAGAAGAACGTGTTGGCCAGCCACGGAAGCGTCTGGTTCGCCTGAGCGCTCTGATAGGCGGTGTAGGTCCAGCGCTGGGTGAGCTGCCGCTGCTCGACGGCGTGCTCCATCTTCAGCCCGCCGCGATACTCGACCGAAACGTTGCCGATGTAGACGTTTTCGATCGGATGGTCGACGAGTCCGGCGATCAGGATCGGGTAGCGCGGATCGACGTTCTCGATCGTCACGTTGCTGATGCTGACATTGCGCAGCGCGGCGAAGTCCGGACCGACCGCATTCGCGAAGAGCGGGTCCGACGGTGCGATCGAATTCGGATTGAGCCGCGTCGGCGTGGACGGGTTGACGATCGAGACGTTGCTGCCGCCTTCTATCGGCGACGTCGTGTTCTTCGAATACGAAGGAACATAGCGCGTTGTCGGATAGCTGCCGTACTTCTCCACCAGATTCGGAAGCACCCAGCCCGTATCGTCGAGCCGCACGCTATTCGCCTGATTGACGGTCTCGGTCGCCCTGATGCCCGTCACCGGCGATCGGCCCCGGTCGCCGATCCGCAGGAAGATCGGGGCGCTGCTCACGTTGCGCATCCTGACGTCGGTGAGCACGATGTCGTGCAGGTCGGCGCCATCGACGGTTTCCAGCGCGAAGCCGCGCGAGCGGTCGAAGAGGACGTCGCGCACCGTCACGGTGTTGAAGCCGGTCGTTCCCTCGGTGCCGAGCTTGATCCGCGCAGTGGGACCATCCTGGTCGGTCGCGACGAGCTTCTGCACCGAGTAGACGCCGTCGAGAACCGACCCTGCGTCGTACCCGCTCACTGTGCAATGCTCGATCAGCACGTTCTGGAGCGGCAGGAACCTTCCGAGCCCGAACGACGCCTTCATCACGATGGCGTCGTCGGTGAGCGAGTTGAACACGGAGTTGCGGATCGTCACGTTCTGCGAGGCATCGACGTCGATCGCGTCGCGATTCGTGTCGACGATGATGCCGTCGATCGTCCAGCCGATGACGCCCGTACCTATGATCCCGAAATGCCCGCCGTTCTTGAGGCCGAAGTCGCGGAACGTCACATTGGTGGCGTTCTTGAGCGCGATGGCCTTGTTGGCGCCCGCGGCGGTACCCGCGCTCGTCCGCGTCGACACCTCGCCCGGGTCGTTCCCGGACAGCACGTTCGTCGTGATGCCGCTGGCGTTCAGCCGACCCCCGTCGATGAGGCCGGGGCCGGAGATCATCACGTTGTCGATATCCGCGCCGTAGATCAGGCTGTTCGCCCAATGGCTGTGACCCTGGTCCTGGAGGCCGACGAAGAGATTGACCTCGGGGGCGTCATAGAACCCGCCCTCCTGGTTCGCGCCGGTGCCCGCGATCGCCGCGCGCAGGATCGAATCCGCGCTTGCGAGATGCAGGCCGACGTTGCTCCGAAGCCGGATCGTGTACGTCTTGAACTCACCCGATGGGATGACGACCGTTCCACCACCGGCGGCGGCAGCGGCGGCGATTGCAGCGTTGATCGCGGTTTGGTTCGCGACCGCGGCGCCACCCGGCACGGCACCGAACGCCGTGATGTCGAAGTACGGTCCCTTCGGCTCGGGTAGCGCGGCCACGCCGCTGCCCGTGGCGAGCGGAATCGGAGGCGGCGCCGCCGCAGCGAGCGGCGAGACGGCGAGGGCGATCGCGAGAGCCAGCGGGCGGCGGCGGCTCGCGATGAATGCGATGGCATGTCTCATTGTGAAGAATCTCCTCCGGACGTCGGTGGTTGGAGCTTCAGCGCGTGAGTACGCGAAGCTCGCGTCGCTCGTGTTGCTGAAAACCTTTTCATCGATTCTCCGTGACGACCCGGACGACTGTCAAGCCCCGCCCGGCGCGGCTGCTAGAATCGGCAGCACGACCTTTCGATCGGAACACGCATGGCAGTCACGATCCACGATGTCGCGCGGCGCGCGCGCGTATCGGTCACGACGGTTTCACGCGCGCTGACGCAACCGAATCTGCTGCGGCGCGAGACGCGCCAGCGCGTGCTCGCGATCGCCAAGGAGCTCGCGTACCAACCCAATCGCGCGGCGCGCGGACTCATCACCGGAAAAACCGGAAGCATCGGCATCGTCGTTCCGGACCTGGCCAACCCGTTCTATCCGGGCGTCCTCCGCGGCGTACAGGTCCGCGCGCTGCAGCTCGGGCATGCCGTGCTGCTGGCGGACAGCGACGAGAACGCCGATGCGGAGGGCGCGCTCGTGAACGCTATGGAGAAACAGGTGGACGGCGTGATCCTGTGCGCGCCGTTCTCGAGCGATTCGCAGCTGCACCGCATCGCGGCGTCGACGCCGATCGTTCTCCTCAACCGGCGCTGCGGCGACATTCCGGCAGTCCTCATGGACATCGCACGCGGGATGCGCGAAGCCGTTTCGCACCTCCGCGAGCTCGGTCACCGGCACATCGCCTATCTTGGCGGGCCGCGCAACGCGTGGTCGAACCGCGAGCGCCTGCGTGGATTGCATGCCGCGGTGCGCGGCACCGACATCACGCTGTTCGAACTCGGGCCGTTCGAACCCAAGTTCGACGGTGGAATCGCTGGCGCCGCGCTGGCGATCGACGCGGGCGTCACCGCGATCATCGCCTACAACGACCTGATGGCCCTTGGCGCGTTGCGTTGCCTGATGGATCAGGGCCTGCACGTCCCCGGCGACATGAGCGTCGTCGGCTTCGATGACCTCCTGTTCGCGTCGATGTCAGCGCCGCCGCTGACCACCGTGGCCATGCCGATGGAAGCCGCCGGAGGCGCCGCCGTGGAGATGCTTCTCGGCGGCGCCGGGATGCCGGCCCAGCCGCAGCGCACGGAGCTCACGGCGCACCTGGTCGTGCGCGGCACGACCGCCGCGCCGGCCGCGGGCCGACGCCTCGTCAGGGCGATGCCCTCGGCGGCGTTGCAACGCGCGCGCTCGTCGTCGCCCTCCTCGAAAAAGCGCTAGCGAGCCGCACGCCGTCGCCGCCCGTGAGCGGCCCGGCGTGCGGGATACGGGCGAGCCTCGTCCACCGGACGGGGCTCGGCGGCTCACTGCACGGCCACCTGATAGACCATCGAGTTGATGTTGAGGCCGTTGAAGAAGTTGACCGTGACGTAGTGCCGGTCGATGTACCACGTCTGGTTGTCGTTCAGCGTGATCGCATTGCTCGTGAACGAACCGTCCGGATTCAGCACCGCCGCGATCGGCGTGCTGATGCGGTCGACGAAGACTCTGACCGTGCCGCCGGTGATGAAGGACGGATACGTGCCGAGATCCACTTTTCCGCTGATCCGGAATGTCGGCGAGGCGACCGGGACGATGACATCCGGATTGTCGATGCTGACCGGCGTGAGTGGTACGGAATCTGCGCCGACGAGCGCGACCGTCTGGTCGAGCAGGCTGAGCGGCATCGTGTTGTAGACCGTCTGCGCCTGCGTGTTTGGGTTGATGTACGTCACGTTTTCGACGACCAGATTCTTGATGTTCTTGTTGCTGTTGAACGCGGCCTGCAGCGTGCTGGTCGTGTAGAACACCGAGTTCCGGTAGTAGACGTTCTCGACCGGCGAGCGCGATGCGGCGCTGGAGAACTGGAACGTCGTCCTTCCGGGCGTCATCGTGGGCGCCGTGTTGACGTTGTCGATGTAGATGTTGCGGATCGTCGGGTTGAACTTGTCCGCGCCCGGGAACGGCACCGTCTCCGAGAAGTTGCTGTCGAACTGGACCATTCCCGAGATCGCGCGGTTCAGCAGGCAGTCGCGCACGTAGATGTTCTCGACCGCACCGCCGCGGTTCGAATTGGTCTTGATCTTCATCAGCAGCGACAATCCGACGCCGTCGAACTCGTTGTCATGAACGAACACGTTCCGGATGCTGCCGGACATCTCGCTGCCCATCGACACCGCCGCCGACCCGCCGCCGTCGTTGTTGTAAAACGAGTGGCGGATGATGATGTTCTCGCTCGGGTTGCGATGCAGTCGTCCGTTGACGTTCCGGCCGGCCTTGATGGCGCCGCCGTCATCGCTCACGGTGACATTGTTGCCTTCCATCACGACGTTCTGGCTCGATTCGGGATCGAGGCCGTCGTCGTTGTTCCATCCGCCCGACTCGAAGTCCTTCGTCTTGTCGCTGTAGACGTCGAGATTGCGAACGACGATGTTCTGCGAGCTGACCGGGTGAACGATCCAGAACGGCGTGTTGCGGATCTTCACACCTTCGATGAGGATGTTGCGGCTGTGGTACGGCTCGATGAAATTCGGGCGGAACGCCGACTTGTAGGCGACCGCGTCGGCCGGAGGCGGTTCGTAATGGAAGCCGTCCGCGTCGATCACCGGGATCAGCGCGGGCATATGACCGTCATCCGACATGATCCGCTTGTTGATCGGAACATCGTTGTAGTTCATCGAATTGAGAACCACGTTGGAACCGTACGTCATCGCGCTGGGGCCCTGGTTCTCGACCGACAATTCGCCCCAGTAACCCTTCTTCCACGGCCGCCAGTTCCACATGTCTTCCTGGCCGTCGAGCAGGCCGCCGCCCGTGATCGCGATATTCGACTGGTTCAGCGCGTAGATCAGCGGTGAGAAGTTGTAGAAGTCGGTGCCCTCGTAGCTCGTCAGGACGATCGGGTAGTACTCGTTCGTCCTGTTGCGCATGAACTTGATCGTCGCCCCCTCCTCGATGCGCAGGTTCACGTTGCTCAGGAGCGTGATTGCACCCGAGTAATAGGCTCCGTTGGCATTCAGCGACCCGGCGGCGGGGACGCGAACGATCCCGCCGCCGCTCGCGTTGCAATCGCTGATCGCCGCGTGGATCGCGTCGGTGTAATACCAGACCGCCTGCGAGCTCGAGACCAGCGGCGAGGTCTTGTTGGCCGGGTTGTTCGCCTGGTTGCCGATGCTGAATGTCTCGACAGCCTGCCGCACGTACCCGGCGTACTTCGGGTCGGTGATATCGCAGTACCGGTCGGGAAACACCGGCGTGTTCGCGTTCACCGTCTGGTCGATCTGGTCGTACAGATCCTCGTTCCAGTAGACGCCGTCGCGCACCCTGGCGTCCGGATCGTAAACGGAGAGCGCGTACGCATGACGCGATACGCCGTCTTCCGCGGTCACGGTCAGCGTGTCGCCGGCCGCGATCGCGGTATTCGTTTTTTCGGCGCCGGTGGCATCGCTGACGACGAGCGTCTGCTTCGAATGGTCCTTTGCCACGAGTTGCGCCCGGAGCTGCAGCGGAGTGGTGCCCGGCATCACCGAGATCCTGGACGTTCCGACGACCTTGATCATGTTCGATGCATTGGACTGTGCGAGGACCACCGTTGCGGTCGATCCGCGGGTTCGTCCATTGCCCGGATCAGCCGCCGCAGCCACCACCGTCCCGAACAGCACCCCGGCCGCGACCAAAGCCGTGACGAAACTCCTTCCGCTCGCCTCCATCGTTCCTCCTCGATCAACGAAACAGGCCGCCGTCCCCGTGACGCTGCTGGCTGGCGGTTATGAAAAGGTTTTCATCATTGGGGCATATCCTCCGTCAGCTTGTCAAGTCTCGACGGAGGAAAGTCAGCCGGAAGCGACTGAGCGAGCCACGGCGTCTGCGGCGCCGTGCGCGAAGAGATCGGTCAGCCAGCGCGTGACGGGCGACGCGAAGCGCGGCTCGTTGCCCAGATCCTCGTCGAAGATCGCGCGCAGCGCGAGCAACGCATTTGCGAAACCGGCGGGATCGCCGCGGTGGCGCGCGGCAGCGCTCGCGAATTGCGGCGCCAGCGGGTCCGACACGGCGATCGCCCGTCCCTGCTCGTCTTCGCCATACACGTAGCGCATCCATCCGGCGACCGCGAGCGCCGCGAGCTCCACCGAGCGACCCTCTGCGAGGTTGTCGCGCACGGTGGCGAGAATCCGCTGCGGCAATTTCTGCGAACCGTCCATCGCCACCTGTCGCGTGCGATGCGGCAGTGCCGGATTCGCGAACCTCCGCACCAGCTCGTCGCGGTACGCCACAAGGTCGATGCCGTGCGGCGGCACGAGCGCCGGCGAAACCTCGTCGGCCATGAAGCGGCGCATCCAGGCGACGAACGCCGGCTGGGCCGCCACCTCGTAGATGAATTCGAATCCGGCGAGAAAGCCGAGATAGGCGAACGCCGAATGGCTGGCGTTCAGAAGCCGCAGCTTCATCGATTCGTAGGGATCGACGTCGTCCACCAGCAGGGCACCAACGGCGTCCCACGCCGGGCGCGCGGCGGCGAACCGGTCTTCGATCACCCATTGGGCGAACGGCTCGTGCACGACCGGCGCCATGTCTTCGACACCGAGCGCCGCGTCGTTCTCGGCGATGTCCGAGGCCGTCGTCGCCGGGACGATGCGGTCGATCATCGTCGAGGGAAACGCGATCTCGCGGCCGATCCAGTCGGCGAGCGCGGGGTCGTGCGCGTTCGCGAACGCGACGACGAGCCCGCACACGAGCGCGCCGTTCTGTGGCAGGTTGTCGCAGCACACGACCGTCAGCGGCGCGCCGTGCGTGCGCCGGCGCTCGGCGAGCGCGGCGGCGAGCAGGCCCGGCACGCTATGAGCATCGTCGGGTTGCGCCAGGTCGCTGACAATCTGCGGATGGCGGAGGTCGAGCCGGCCGGTCGCGGGCTCGTGGCAATAGCCCTTTTCGGTGACCGTGAGCGACACGAGCTGCGTCTCGCGCGCGGCGAGTCGCCGCCGGATGTCGGCGTACTGCGTTTCCTGGAACAGTACTTCGCGCACGCTGCCGACGACGCGCCGGCGCACGCCAGCCGGGCTCTTCTCGATGGCCGTGTAGAGACAGTTCTGCGGAACGAGCCGGTCGCGCACGTCCGGCGAGCGGAGGCTTACGCCGCAAATCCCCCAGTCGCCGCCGGCGTTCGCTATGGCGTCGTCGGTGTAGATCGCCTGATGCGCGCGATGGAACGCGCCGATGCCGAGATGGACGATGCCGGTGGCGAGCGTGTCGATCGGATACCGCGGTCGCGCGACGCCGGAAGGCAGGCGCGCGAGCGCGTGGGCATCGAGCCGATCCACGTCAGTGGCGCCGGGCCGCCCCAAGCCACTGACACACCCCCTGGAGGGTAGCGAGCAGAGCGAGCATGGGGGGATTCATTTATAGCGCCCCGCCCGGGTTCTCCTTGACGCGCGACACGAGCTGCGTCGGGTTGACGAACCGCAGCGCGATCAGCAGCCACACGAGCGTCACCAGCATGTAGATCATCGCCATCGCGTCGACCGATTGCGGCGCCCGCACGCCGGCGGCGAACACCGCGTAATAGAGCGCCACGACGAGCGTCTGCGAGTCGGGACCGGCCGTCAGGAACGTCAGCTCGAAGAGCGCGATCGTGCGCACGAGCACGAGCAGCGAGGCAGCGAGAATGCCCGGTGCAAGCAGCGGAACGAGGACGTGCAGGAACATCCGCGGCGTACTCGCGCCGAACACGCGTGCCGCCGACTCGAGGTTCGGATCGATCTGCTCGATGAACGGCGTCATCACGAGGATCACGAACGGCGCCGCGGGAATCAGGTTGGCGAGGATCACGCCGGCGAGCGTGCCGCCGAGATGCGCCTGGTAGAGCACCGTGGCGAGCGGAATGCCGTAAGTGATCGGCGGGACCATCAGCGGCAGCAGGAACAGCAGCATCAGCGCGCGCTTGCCGACGAAATTGCGCCGCGCGAGCGTGTACGCCGCCGGAACGCCGATCAACAGCGACAGGAAGACGACCGCGAACACCACCTCGACCGTCACCCACAGGATGTTCGCGAGCTGAAACTCCTTCCAGGCATCGAGGTACCACCTCGCAGTCCAGCCCTGCGGCAGCCACGTCCCGAGCCAGCGGCTCGCGAAGGAATTGGTCGCCACGGCGGCGATCATCAGCGCGACATTGACGAGAAACAGCGTCATCACGCCCCACAGCAGCGCGCTCCACGCGCGCTCGCTCCACGGCGTGCGCGTCTCGACGCGCGCATCCGCGGTGCCGATTCGACGATCGGCCGCGACGCCCGCGTCAGCCATGCCACCGTCCGGGAACCTGAAATCGCATCGTCAGCCCTTGCCGCCGGTCACCGGGCCCTTGTAGAACCAGTTGCGCAGCGACAGCACGAACGCGACGATCACCAACTGCACGAAGCCCATGATCATCGCGATGGCCGACGCCAGCGAATAATCGTACTGCTCGAACGCCGCCTCGTACGCGGCGATCGAGATCACGCGCGTCGGCCCGGCCGGAGCCCCGAGCAGCACGGCGGACGGGAACACCGAGAACGCCTGCACGAACGCGAGGCAGAAGCACATCGCGAGGCCGGGCGCGAGCAACGGCAGGTAGATGTGCCGGAACTGCGCCTTCGAATCCGCACCGAGCGTCGCGGCCGCGCGCGCGAGCACGGGGTCGATGCCGGTGACGTACGACAGGATCAGCAGGAACGCGAACGGAAAGCCCGAGATCACGAGCGAGATCAGCACGCCCCAGTAGTTGTGCGTCAGGCGAATCGACCCTTCGTAGATGTGCGTCAGCTGCAGGAACTGCGCGAGCCAGCCCTTGGGCCCGAAATACGTCAGCATCCCCTCGGCGATCAGCACGGTGCCGAGCGTGATCGGCACGACCAGCAGCGTGGTGACGAAGCGCTGCCAGCGCGATCGCACCCGCATCTTGTAGGCGATCGGCAGCGCGATGCCGACGTTGATGATCGTGGCCGGCAGCGCCAGATTCAGCGTTTTGCCGATCGTCGTCCACAGATTGTCGGTGGTGAAGAACTTCTGGTAGTTCGCGAGCCAGCCGCCCTGCGGCGGCTCGAACGACAGGATCAGCCCGTAGACGAACGGGTAGATGAACAGGGCGAGCATGAACGCCGTCGCGGGTACGACCAGCAGCAGCGCGCGATCGAACGGCGCGCGCTGCGCGCGCAGCTCCGCAGTCGCTGCCGGCGTCGCGCTCACCGGACTGCGCTCCGTGATTCGAACCGGCGGCTCGCATCCATGTCGTCAGTCTTCGCTGCCGTCGTACGGGTACACGAGCACGCGCTCGGGCGGAACGTACACGTGCACGTTGGCGCCGAGCGCAACGTCCGTCGGGCCCCGCAGATGCAGCCGCGCGCCGCCGGGCGTGACGATGTCGATCAGCGAATCGCGGCCGCCGTACTCGACGTTGTCGACACGTCCGGTGACGATGTTCTCGGCCGCGGGCCCCGTCGCAATCGTCAGCTCCTCGGGACGGATGGCGACCGATGCGCGCGACCCGGCAAGCGGCTGCTTGCGTACGCCGGTGAGCTTCACGTCGGGTCCTTCGAGCAGCACGCGGTCGCCGCGCTCCTCCCGCACCGTCAGATGCAGCACGTTGCGATAGCCCATGAACCGTGCCACGTGCAGGTTCGACGGCTGCGCATAGACTTCGCTCGGCGCCGCGATCTGCTGGACGACGCCGTCCTTCATCACGACGATGCGGTCGGCGAGCGACAGCGCCTCGTCCTGGTCGTGGGTCACGTACACGGTCGCGCGATCGAGCTCCCGGTGGATACGGCGGATCTCGGCGCGTGTCTCGAGTCGCAGCTTCGCGTCGAGATTCGACAGCGGCTCGTCCATCAGGATCAACGGCGGCTCGATGACGATCGCGCGCGCGATCGCGACGCGCTGCTGCTGGCCGCCCGAGAGCTGCCCGGGCAGCTTGTGCTCCTGTCCCGAAAGCTGCACGAGACGCATCGCTTTCGCCACGCGCGGCGCGATTTCTGCCGCCGCGACGCCCTGCATCCGCAGGCCGAAGCCGATGTTCTTCACGACGCTCATGTGCGGAAACAGCGCGTAGTTCTGGAACACCATCCCGAAGCCGCGCCGCTCCGGCGGCAGCGGATCGATCCGCTCGTCGTCGAGACGGATCGTGCCGCCGGACAACGGCAGCAGGCCGGCGATACAGTTGAGCGCCGTCGACTTGCCGCACCCGGAAGGTCCGAGGAGTGCGATGAACTCGCCGCGGCGGATCGTGAGCGTCAGCTCGGACAGCGCGTTGAACACGTGCCCGCCGCTGCCGGCGAAGCGCCGCGTGACGCGATCGAGCTTGAGCTCCTTGAAATCGTGCTTCATCGAAGGATCCGGGAATGACGCGTGTCTTCTAGCGGCGCCAAACGGCGCGTTGAACGTCGGCGCAGCCGACGCTCAACGCGCCGCGTTATTGCGTCGCGGCAAACGACCCGCCGAGCCGACAGCCCGTGCCGCGACGCAATAACCTATTTGGTCTTGGCCGCTCCGACCTGCTGATCCCACAGCCGGAACATCTCCACCTGCGCCTTCGCCTCCAGCGACTGCGTATGCGGAAACTCGGAGAGCCACTTGTCGTACTCGGGGCGCCCGAACTCCTTGATCGCGTCCTGGCTCTCCTTCGGCGCCATCGACAGCGGAACGTTCTTGACCGCCGGGCCCGGATAGAAATAGCCCTTGTCGTACGTGAGCGCCTGCGCCTCGGGCTTCAGCATGTACGCCATCAGGTCGAGCACGACGTTCAGCTTTTCGGCGGGAACGCCCTTCGGGATCACCATGTAATGCGCGTCGTTCACCCAGGTCATGCCCTTGAACGGCGCGACCTTGTACGCCTTGGGGACGATGCCGAGGATGCGCGGATTCAGGTCCCAGCCGGTCATCGTGACCGTCATGTCGCGCGATCCTTCGCCGAGCTCCTTCATCACCGCGCCGGTGCCCGTCGGGTAGTACTCGATGCAGCCGTTGAGCTCCTTCAAATACGCCCACGTCTTGTCCCAGCTCGCCGGGTTCTTCGGATCCTTGTCACCGAGCAGGTACGGCAGGCCCATGACGAACGTGCGACCCGGCCCCGAGTTCGCGGGACGCGCGTAGATGAGCCGGTTCGGATTGGCCTTGCACCACGCGAGCAGCTCCTGCGGCGTGGTCGGCACCTGCTTCACCTTGTCCGGGTTGTATTCGAGCAGCGGACCGGCCGGCATGAACGCGACCTCGATGCCGTAGTCGCTCGCGAGC
>Ga0307413_10000068_pt1 | contig 25556 bp, 21 predicted proteins | sample DK1Ometagenome_3_FD_203714 | JGI IMG/M metagenome (GOLD analysis project Ga0307413, IMG submission 203714) | Maize rhizosphere microbial communities from greenhouse at UC Davis, California, United States - DK15-O-2 | ecosystem: Host-associated > Plants > Roots > Rhizosphere > Soil | place: USA... | reverse complement strand
ATTTCCACGGACACGAATCGTGTCGGGAGGATGGACGTGCGGATGACGCTACTGGTACACGTCGTCGCGGGCAGCCTCGGGCTCGTATCGGGATTCGTCGCGCTCTACGCCACGAAGGGCGCACGCCTGCATCGCCGGGCGGGGATGGCGTTCGTCTACGCGATGCTGACGATGTGCGTCGCCGGGACAGCGATGGCGGCCGTGCGCGGGGTGTGGGTCGAGGTCAACGTGCCCGCGGGGGTGATCAGCGCTTATCTCGTGGTCACCGCACTGACCACGGTTCGGCCGGCGTTCGTGGGGTCGAAGTGGCTGCACGTCGGCGCCATGCTCGTCGCGCTGAGCGTGGGACTGACGGAGCTCGCGTTCGGTGTCGAGGCGCTCGCGAGCGGTGGCACGCGGAACGGGATCCCGGCGTTTCCGTTCTTCCTGTTCGGCGTCGTCGGAGTGCTGGCCGGCGCCGGCGACGCCCGGGTGCTGCGGGCGGGCGCCCCGACAGGCGCGCGCCGTCTCGCCCGGCATCTGTGGCGCATGAGCTTCGCGCTCTTCATCGCGGCGATGTCGTTCTTCATCGGCCAGGCGAAGGTGATTCCCGAGCCGATCCGGATCCCCGCCCTCCTCGCCCTTCCAGTGCTCGCGGTACCAACGACCATGCTCTACTGGTTCTGGCGCGTCCGGTTCAAGCGGTCCCGCCCGAGCGTCATCGTGGTCAGCGCTCCCAGGGCGGCGTGACCGACACGGGACTCCGCCGCCGCAGTGCGAGCGTCAGCCTTGCGATTGGCGAATTCGTCAGACGCGCGGCAGCGTGAGCGAGAAGGTGGATCCCTGCCCCTCCACGCTCTCGACGCGCAGGTCGCCCGCCATTCGGCGCGCCAGGTCCCGACTGATCGCCAGGCCGAGGCCCATCCCTTCGTGCGGCCGCGGATCGTTCAGCCGACGCCCGGCCTGCACGAACGGCTCGAAGATCGCCTCCAGCTTGTCCGCCGGGATGCCGATGCCGGAATCGCGGACCCGCAGCTCGACGCGGTCGGCGTGCCCCTCGTATCGAACGTCGATGCGGCCTCCGTCGCTGGTGAACTTGACCGCGTTCGCGAGCAGGTTGACGAGGATCTGATGGAGCCAGGCGCGGTCCACGCGCACCGTCATTCCCGCGCCGCGCGCGCACTCGCAGCTCAGTTCCTTGTCACTGACCTGCTGCGCCACCAGTACCTCGGCCGTCAGCAGCGCCTGATCCAGATTCACGTCGGTCAGCTCGCAGCGCGTTCGTCCCGCTTCGAGCCGTGCGTAGTTGAGCACCTGCTCGATCAGACCGGTGAGGTGTCGCTGCGCACGCTGAATCCGCTGGAGGTCCTCGACTTGCGCTTCGGTCATCGGGCCGCGAACGCCGAGCTCGAGGAGCTCGGCATAGCCGCCGATGGCGTTGAGCGGCGTGCGCAGCTCGTGGCTCATGACGGCCAGGAAATCGGACTTGGCCTGGTTCGCCGCCTGCACGGCAGTTCGCGACGCCTCGGCCTCCGCCCGCGCGGTCAGGGCGACTCCATATAGGCGCGCGTTGTCCACCGCGCTCGCGCATCGCGACGCGAGATCCTCGGCCAGTAGCAGGTCTGCCGCCCCGAACACGGGGCTGTCGTCCGCCGTGACGAAGGTGATCGCGCCGACCGTGGCGCCGCGCGCGACCATCGGCACGATCATGTACGCCCGCACGCCGAGCTCGCGCAGGAGGCGCAGGTGCTCGTCGTCGTGCGCGGTCGCTTCGAGCGTCGCCTCGGGGACGGTGAGCGCGACTTCCGGCCGCCCCGTCCGCATGACCCGCGGCGCGCCGAACAGGTCGGCGGGCGCCGGTGGATAGCGCTCGCACAACGCGCGCGCGCGCGCCTGCTTCTGCGGGTCGGGGTGCAGGACGGCCAGACGCCGGATGGTGTGGTCGCGCGCCTCAGCGGCGATGTCCGACGCGGGCGCAGAGTCGAGCGGCCCCGCGGCGCCGTTCTCGACGACGTCCACGATGCACCAGGCGCCGAGGTGCGGCAGCGCCATCCCCGCGACGGTCGTCAGCGTCGTTGCGTAGTCCAGCGAGTCCGCGAGGCAACGACTCGCTTCGGCCAGGAACGCGAAGCGCAGATGCAGGGACGACGCGACGTCGCGGTCCGCTTCGGCAGTCTGCTTGCGCGCCGCGTCGCCCGCAGGGGAGAAGTCACCCGACACTTCCGGTCCCGACACCGCCTGGGCGGTAGATCCTTCCTTCGTTGTCGTCGTTCCCGACGGACCAACCATGGAGCCTCTTGCATTCGGGTGATCGCGCGGGCGAGGACCACACTCCGATTGGTGGCGGCCGCCGTCCCCTCAACGCGGCAGGCGAACCGTGAACAGGGTGCCGGTCTCGGCGGACGAGCGCACGTCCATCGTGCCGCCGTGGGCGCTCACGATCCGCTCGGCGATGTAGAGTCCGAGTCCGAGATTCCCTGCGTCGCGGGGCGCGGCCGCCGGCGCGCCGGACAGGACGCGCTTGAACGGACTGAAGAGGCCCTGGAGGTCGGCCGTCGAGATCGGCGGGCCGTAGTTGTGCATCCGCAGTACCACGTCGTCGTGCTGCCCCTCGGCCGTAACGCTGATCAACGTCTTGGGGGCCCCGTGCTGCACTGCGTTCCCGAGCAGGTTGGCGGCCACCTGGCTGAGCCGCCCGGCATCCCAGCGCCCCCGGAGGTCTCCGGACGGGGTGAACTGCATGACACTCTCCGGGTGGGCGCCGGCGACCTCCTCGATTGCCTGACGCACCACCGTGCCCAGATCGATGTCACCGCGGGTGATCGGGACCCCGGAACCGAGACGGCCTCGCGTGAAGTCCAGCAGATCGCCGACCATCTGGTTCATACGCGTGGCGCTTCGGTGGATGCGCGTCGTCAGCGTGAGGTGCGGCTCGGCGAGCTCGCCAGTGTCGAGCATGAACTGCGACCCCATCATGACGGCACCGAGTGGCGTCCGCAGGTCGTGGCCGAGAATCGCCAGGAAGATCTCCCTGGACCGGTCGATTCCCTCCGTGTAGCGCGTGACGGACTCGGCGAGTGACTGGTCGATCGCCTCGTTGAATCGCATCAGGTCCTCGAGGTCGGCGCCGGTGAGGCTCCCGTTCGCCTTCGTCCACAACCGGATGACGCTGGCTCGCAGCGCGCGGTACTCCGAGACCATCTCGCCGATGGTGAAGCCGCTGTCCGCGCGGCCGGCGCCGTGCACCTCCGCCGCCGTGTCGGCCCCGGGGGCGTGGGGCTCCGCGTTACCCCTGGACTTCGCCGTCTGCTCGGCCGCCGTCTGCGGCGTCCGGAGGTCCGTGACGAAGACCTCGAGCATCGCCTGGGCGTGATCGCGCAGGCCCGTGATGTCCATCGTCGAGCCGGCGGCGCCGCACGACTCGGCGAACGCCACCCACTCGCCGAGGATGGACTCGGAATTCGTCGCTATGAAGTCGGCCAGTCGCACGGTCCCTCCGGTCAGATACGGGGCGGCCGACGTGGCGCGCCGTCGTGCCCCTGCGGGCGGCCGCCGCCGAAGAGCCGGCGGCCGCGCTCGCACGAGTTCCCTTACTGCGCCGGCGGGGCCAGGTTGCCGCACGCCACCACCGTCTCGGCATTCGCGGCCGAGGCGCTGACGGTCACGAAATACTCGCCGGTCGTCGGCGTGCTCATGGGGATCGTGGCGGTCGCCGCGCCGCGCCCGTCGTCACCGACCTTGATCGCCCGGTACGAGTCCGCCGAGCCGACGACGCCGTAGTCCGATCCGCACTGTCCGCGGTGCACCTGCCAGGGGTGGAGGCCCCCGGGGGTCGCGTTGTCGATGTTCAGGGCGAAGTCTGTGTTCTCGCTGTTGCGGCCGGGTTGCATGGTGGCCGAGCCGTTCATCTGCACCGCGCCGACGAGGGCGGTCGGCGTGACGAGCGCGGCGCGCCACCGCGCGTTCGCGTTCGCGTCGCGCGTCACCTCGGTGACGGGATCACGGTGGAACGGGTTGCACGCGGCGAGCGCCAGGGTCGAGATGGCGAGCACCAGGAACTGGGAATTTCTCATACACCCTCCGGGAGGACGAAGCTGAAGCCGCTGGTCGGGCACGATGCGGCGAGCGGCCACGACCCACTCCCGTATTGACCAGTTGGAGAATAAAGCATAGTCTTTATTATCCAATTGGTCAATAGACAACTGGCGCGCCGGTCTTGCGCCGCGGAGGCGAGATGCCGGGACAGCGAGCACCAGAGGAGGCGCGGCGGGAACAGATCGTGAAGGCGGCCTACGAGGTCGCCCTCCGCACCGGCATCACCGGCGTCACGCTGCGCGCGGTGGCGGCCGAGGCCGGGCTCAGCCACGGTCTCGTGCTCTTTCACTTCAAGCGAAAGGACGAAGTCATCGGCGCGCTGCTCGACCGCGTGCTGGCCACCACCGCCATTCTCCAGATGTCGGAGGACGCCGGCCGCCTTCCTCCGCGCGCGCCGCATCGGCTGGACGCACTCCTGCTCCGAGAGCTGAAGCGCCTCGCGCACGATCCCCGCGGCATGCGCCTGTTCTTCGAGTACTGGGCACTCGGCGTTCGCCAAACCGCGATCCGGCAGAAGATCGCCGCCGCGCTCGAGCGATATCGGGCGGCGTTTCGGTCGCTCGCCGAGGAGACGCTGCCGCACGACACGCCGCCCGGCGCGGCCGTGACCCCGGACGCCCTGGCCGCGGTGGCGGTCAGCCTGATCAACGGATGCGCGGTGCAGATGATGATCGATCCGGACCGTTTCGACACCGAAGCGTACCGGGTCGCCGTGCGGACCCTGGTCGGCCGACTGGTCCCGGCGGCGAGCGAGGTCCGGTAGCGACACGGGGTCAGCTGCTCCCGTCCGGCCGGCTGGCGGCCGGGGATCTTGCTGGCGCGAGCGATGGCGGGTACACCCTCGCACGGCGAGCACTCTTGACGCGCTTGCGGACCCGCCGTACTCTTGTCCAAGACTCTTAGGGGAAGAATCTTGTACATGGCCACCGGCGCTCCCGTTCCCGTCCTCAAGGGGACGCTCGACGTCCTCGTCCTGAAGGCGCTTTCCTGGCAGCCGATGCACGGCTTCGGGATCGTCTCCACGCTCGAGCAGCGCTCGGGCGGCGCGCTCGGCATCGAGGACAGCGCGCTCTACCAGGCGCTGCAGCGACTCGAGGAGCGCGGCCTGGTGCAGGCCGAGTGGCGGCTCTCCGAGAACAATCGGCGGGCCCGCTACTACACGCTGACGACGGCCGGCCGCCGGGAGCTGCGCACGCAGACGACGAGCTGGCTCCAGTACGCGGGCGCCGTGACGCAGATCCTGCAGTCGCCGACTCGCGGCACCGCCTGAGCCTAACGCGCGGTGCCGTCGTTTCCTCGCGGGTCCAAGGGACTCTTCCGGCTCGGGCTGCGCCGGCCGCGCAGCGCCGCGGCCGACGTGGACGAGGAGCTCCGCTTCCACCTCGACATGCGCGCCGAACAACTCGCCGCGGCGCTCGGTCTCGCTCCCGAGGCGGCGCGCGACGAGGCGCTGCGCCGCTTCGGAGATCTCGAGGCGGCGCGCGGCCGCCTCCACCACGGTGCTCGACGGAGGGAAGGGCGCATGCTCAGACGGGAGCGTTTCGAAACGGTGTGGCAGGACGTCGCGTACGCGGTCCGGCAGCTGCGGCGGAGCCCCGGCTTCGCGGCGGCGGCGGTGCTCACGCTCGGCGTCGCGATCGCCGCCAACTCGACGATGTTCGGCATCGTGGACCGGTTGCTCCTGAGGCCGGCCGCGTACCTGCGCGACCCCGATCACACGCATCGCGTCTACCTCGTGCGCTACGACCCCGACGAGCGCCGCGAGATCCCGGCCAACAACATCAGCTACAAGCGCTACCGCGAGCTGGCCGAGTCGGCCAGCGGACTCGCCGAGCACGCCGCCTTTTTCGACGCCTCGGCGGTCGTCGGCACCGGGGACGAGACGAGGGAGCTCCAGGTCGGCCTCGTCAGCGCGAGCTTCTGGCGGATGTTCGACGCCCGGCCCGCGCTCGGCCGCTTCTTCGGCGACGCCGAGGACCGCACGCCGGCCGGCGACGCCGTCGCGGTGCTCGGCTACGACTACTGGCGCTCGCGATACGCCGGCCGCCCCGACGCGATCGGGCAGCGGCTGCGGATCGACGGGACGCTGTACACGGTCATCGGCGTCGCCCCGAAGGGGTTCAACGGGATGTCCATGAGCCCGCTCGTCGCCTACGTGCCGATCACGGCCGCCGGCCACGACCGGTTCCGCGACCGATATTTCACGACCCACCAGGTCAGCTGGGTGGAGATGATCGCCCGGCGCAAACCGGGCACGCGCCCGGAGACGGTCGAGGCCGAGCTGACCGACCGCTTCCGGGCGAGCATCCTCGCCACGCCCCGCCACCTGCCGCTCGAGCAGACGCGCCCCCACGCGATTCTCGCCTCGGCGATCTTCGATCGCGGGCCGAAGCCGGGCCAGGAGGCAAAGGTCGCGCTCTGGCTCGCCGGCGTCGCGGGCGTCGTGCTGCTCATCGCCTGCGCCAACGTCGCCAACCTGCTGCTCGCGCGGTCGCGCCGCCGCGTCCGCGAGATCGCCGTCCGCGTCGCCCTTGGCATCAGGCGCGGCCGCCTCGTCAGGCAGCTCCTCACCGAGAGCGTGCTGGTCGGGCTGCTCGGCGGCGGCGTCGGTCTCGCCCTCGCCTACTGGGGCGGTGGCGTGCTGCGCACCCTCCTTCTCCCCGACGTGGACTGGTCGAGCGGCGGGGCGCTCGACCTGCGGATGCTCGTCGCCACCGCGGGCGCCGCGCTGCTCGCCGGCGTGCTCGCCGGGCTCACCCCGGCGCTGCAGGCGGGGAGTGAGGACGTGAGCGCGGCGCTCAAGGCGGGCGGACGCGAGGGGAGCGCGCAGCGGTCGCACACCCGCGACGCGCTGCTCGTGCTGCAGATCGCGCTCTCCGTCGTGCTGCTCGTCGGCGCCGGGGCGTTCGCGCGCAGCCTGCGCAACGTGCGCGGCGTCGACCTCGGCTTCGACGCCGAGCGGGTGGTCCACCTGGCGGCCGAGCTGACGCGCGAGCAGGCACCGGGCGAGCAGCGCCGGCAGCTCGCGGAGCGGATGCTGGAGCGGGCGCGCGAGCTGCCGCAGGTGGAGCGCGCGTCGCTCACGGTGAGCGTTCCCTTCTGGGCGACGTGGCGAGAGGACCTCTACGTCCCCGGTGTGGACTCGGTGAGCACGCTCGGCGAGTTCACGACGAACGCCGTGTCGCCCGACTACTTCGCGACGATGGGGACGCGCATCTTGCGCGGCCGCGGGATCACCGACGCCGACCGCGCGGGCGGCGCGCGCGTGGCGGTGGTGGACGAGGCGATGGCGCGGGTGCTCTGGCCGGGCGCCGACGCGGTCGGGAAGTGCATGAGAGTGGGTGCCGACACCATGCCGTGCACGACCGTGGTCGGGGTCTCGCAGGACGTGCGGCGCGGCAGCTTCGACGAGCCGGCGACGGAGTACTACCTGCCGGCCACCCAGGCCGACGCCCCGGGGTACGGGGTGCTGGTGCGCACCCGCGGGCTGGCGCGGCCGCACGTCGAGGCGGTGCGGCGCGAGCTGCAGCGACTCGCCCCCGGCACCGTCTACGTCTCGGCGCGGACGCTGCAGGACCTCGTGGACCCGGAGGTCCGCCCGTGGCGCCTCGGGGCGACGATGTTCTCCGCCTTCGGCGCCGTCGCCTTCCTGCTGGCGGCGGTCGGCCTCTACGGCGTCATCGCCTTCAACGTCGCCCAGCGGGCGCACGAGGTCGGCGTGCGCATCGCGCTCGGCGCCGGGACGCGCGACATCCTGGGCCTCGTGATCGGCGACGGCGTGCGCGTCGCGGCGGTGGGGATCGCGCTGGGCGCCGTCGCCGCGCTCGCCGTCGGGCGGTTCGTCGCCCCCCTGCTCTTCCGCGTGTCACCGCGCGACCCGCTGATGCTCGCCGCGGTGGCCGTCGTGCTCCTCCTCACGGCGGTCGCGGCGAGCGGCATCCCGGGGTGGCGGGCGTCGCGGGTGGACCCGAGCACGGCGCTGCGCGCGGACTGAGCGCGCGCCGCGCCGCTCAGCGTCCCGCGGTCGCCGCCGCCACCGCCGTCGGCGGCGCGGGCGTCGGCGCAGGCGTCGCGCCCGAGAAGTCGGCGTAGGTCGGCGTCGAGCGCAGGACCTCGAACTCCTCCTGGGTCATGTCGGGCCCGATGTCGGCAAAGAGCGGCGTCGTGAGATAGCGCTCTCCGGTGTCGGGCAGCATGCAGAGGACCGTCGAGCCCTTCGGCGCGTCCTTGCAGACCTGGATCGCCGCGGCGAAGGTGCCGCCGGCCGACGTGCCGACGAAGATCCCTTCTTTGCGCGCGAGCTGGCGGCTCCACTGCATCGCCTCCGGTGCCGCCACCGTGATCACGCGGTCGACGTAGCCGGCTTCCACGGCGTCGGCCGTCAGCTTCGGGATGAAGTCGGGACTCCACCCCTGGATCGGGTGGGGCTTCCACGCCGGGTGCCGCGCCGCCGGCGCGCCGTCGGCGGCGCGATCCTGCGGGGCGCCGCTCGACACCATCGGCGCGTCGGCGGGCTCGGCGAGCACGATTTTCGTCTCGGGTCGCTCCTTCTCGAGTACTCGGCCGACGCCCTTGAGCGTGCCCCCGGTGCCGAAGCCGGTGACCCAGAAATCGAGGCGCTCCCCCGCGAAGTCGGCGACGATCTCGCGCGCCGTCGTGCGCGAGTGCATGTCGGCGTTGGCCTCGTTCTCGAACTGGCGGGTGAGGAACCAGCCGTGCGTCTCGGCGAGCTCCACCGCCTTCTTCACCATTCCGGTGCCGCCTGCCGACGCCGGCGTAAGCACGACCTTCGCGCCGAGGAAGCGCATCAGCCGCCGGCGTTCGACGCTGAACGTCTCGGCCATCGTCACGACGAGCGGGTAGCCCTTCTGCGCGCACACCATCGCGAGGCCGATGCCGGTGTTGCCGCTCGTCGCCTCGACCACCGTCTGCCCGGCACGCAGCGCGCCGCGCTGCTCGGCGTCCTCGATCACGCCAAGCGCGAGGCGGTCCTTCACGGAGCCGAGCGGGTTGAACGCCTCGATCTTGACGTACAGCTCGACGCCGGGCGGGGCGAGCTTACCGATCTTGACGACCGGAGTGCGGCCGACGGTCTCGAGGATGTTCGCGTAACGGGGCATGGCGGCGGGGCCTCCAGGAGGGCGGTTCGGAGCCGGGCGGGAGAAGATAGGCCCGCCGGTACCACCCCTCAATCACGCTCGCGGGCCGAAGGTTCGTTCGGCCGAGATCACCTGGGCGGCGGGCGGGACGACCGCGGGCGCGCCACTCAGTCGCGCGTGCCGGCGCTTCCCGCGTCCAGGCGCGCCGAGAGCCAGCGCGCGACCTCGTCGAGGCTCTCGCGCGTGACGGCGTGCCCCATCGGCAGCTCGCGATAGGTGAGCGCCAGCGGCAGGCGCGCCAGCTGCTCGCGCGCCCACCGCGCGAGCTCGATGCCGAGCGTCTCGTCGGCGACGCCGTGGACGACGAGCACGGGCTTGCCGCGCAGCCGCTCGCGCTCGGCGACGTGCGGCAGGACCTCGGGGAGGAGCCGGCCGCTCATCGCCACCACGCCGGCGATCCGCTCGGGCGCCGTGAGCAGCGCTGCGAGCGCCATGATCGCGCCCTGGCTGAAGCCGCCGACGTAGACGCGGGCGGGGTCGGCGCCGTAGGCGGCCACCACCTCGTCCACGAAGCGGGCGACGTGTGCCCAGCCCGCGGCGGCCTCGTCACGGGCGATGATCGGCCCCTGCGGCGTGAAGGTGACGTGGAACCAGGCGTAGGAATCGGGGCCGAGCGCGATCGGCGACCGCGCGCTGACGACGAGAAAGCGTGGGTCGAAGGCGGGCGCCAGCGCGGCCATCGCGCGCTCGTTGCTGCCGACGCCGTGGAGCAGGAGGAGGAGAGGCGGCCGCTCGCCCGCGGCCCCCGCGCCCGGCGCGGGCCCGCGTAGCACGTGGACGAGGGAGAGCGGCGCGGGGCGGCCGGGGGCGCGCGCCGATCCGGCGCCGTCCCCGGCTCGATTGTCGGACGTCATTCCGGGACCGGTCGCGTCGCTCAGGCGGCGCGGCGCAGGGCGCGGTCCGGCTGGGCGACGTCGTCATCGCGGCGGGTCGCGAGGCGCCCGTCGAGCGACCAGCGGCCGGCGCCGGTGACGGCGAGCGTCGCCGTGACGCCGAGGAGCGCGAGGACGAACTCGTAGCCGTTCGGCAGGAAGAAGCCCGCCGAGAGGTGCACGAGGAACAGCGCGCCGAGCATCGTCACTGCCAGGCCCGCGGCGACCGCACGGGTGAGGAGCCCGGCGACGAGCGCGAGTCCGCCGAAGAACTCGAGGAGCGCCACCGCGGGCCCGGCGATGCCGGCGAGCGGCACGCCCATCTGCCCGAAGGCGCCGGCGACGCCGTCGAAGCCGTAGACGAAGAGCTTCTGGCCGCCGTGCGCGGCGAAGATGACGCCGGCGACGACGCGCAGGATCGTGAGCCCGAGGTCGAGCTGGCGGGTGGAAGCGGGAGCGGTGAGACGCATTGTGATTCCCCTGGCGGTGAGATGGTGGCGCGGGGTCAGCCGGCGCCGATCGGTGTGACAACACTCATTGAATCGAATATTAGATGTTACCACATCCAATGTCAAGACACACACGGCCGCGCCCGCTTCCCCCTCGTCGGTGCGCTCGCCAGTGCGGAACCCCCGTCGTCGGTCCGGACGTGCCGCCCACGCCCCGCGATGTCGCCCTGGATTGCTGGTGCGGGCCGCGCCGCCCGAGTAGCTTGGCGATGCCCTCCCCTCTCCCCGCTCAACAGAGGTTCGTGTCCGCGTGAGGACCATCCTGGTCGTGGACGACTCGCCGACGATGCGGCGCATGATCATGGCGTCGCTGCGCGACCTGGGTGACGTCGGCTTCGATCAGGCCGCGAGCGGGCTCGAGGCTATCGAGCGCCTCGCGCTGGCGCCGGTGGATCTCGTCGTCCTCGACCTGAACATGCCCGACGTCCACGGGCTCGAGGTCCTCCGCTTCGTTCGCGGGCACGAGCGGTTCGGCTCCCTGCCCGTCGTCGTGCTCACGACGCGCGGTGACGACGAGAGCCGCCAGGCGGCGCTGCAGGAGGGGGCGACGCGCTACCTGACGAAGCCGTTCGCGCCGGCCACGTTCGCGCCCGAGATCCGCGCCCTGCTGGACGCGGAGTAGCCGGTGGCCAGCGGCGACGGATTCTTCGTCCAGTTCATCGAGGACTACTTCGCGGAGTGCGACGAGCACCTCGCGACGGCGCGGCGCGTCCTCGTCTCGATCGAGGACGCGCCGCCCGGATCGGTGCCCGACCCGGCGCTGCTCCGCGACATGTTCCGCAGCCTGCACACCCTCAAGGGGCTCGCCGGCATGGTGGGGGATCCGTGCGCCGAGCGCGTGGCGCACGCGCTGGAGGGCGCCCTGCGCGCGGCCGAGCAGAGAGGCGGCGTGCTCCCGCCCGCGTTCGTGGACGCGCTCTTCGCGGGCGTGGACACGCTCGACCGGTGCATCGTCGCGCGCCGCGCCGACGGGCCGTCGCCGGACGCCGAGCCGGTCGTCGCCGCGCTCGCCCGCGCCCTGCCCGCCCGGGCGACCCCGGCGGCCGGTCGCGACTCCACGCTGGCCAACGAGGCCGCGCTCGACGGCGAGCGTCGCGGCGGCATCGTCCACCACTTCGAGTTCGCGCCGAGCGCGACGCTGGCCGCGCGCGGTGTCGGCGTGGACTCCATCCGCGCGCGGCTCCGCACCCTCGGCACGCTGCTCGACGCGAAACCGCGCATGGTGGAGGGAGGCGTCGTCTTCGATTTCTGGGTCGAGGTGCCGCCCGACGCCGCCCCCGACCCGGCCTGGCACGCCGACGGCCTGCGCTGGACCGCCGCCCCGGTCGAGCCCGCCGCGCCGGAGGCAGCACGCGCCGCCGGCGCCGGCGCCGCACCCGCGCCGACCGCCGCATCGGGCGGCGGCGCGCCCGTGCCGGCCGCCGGCGCCGGCGTCGTGCGCGTGGATCTCGCGCGCCTCGACGCGGTCATGCATCTGGTTGGCGATCTCGTGATCAGCCGCTCGCGGCTCGACGACATCCTCCGGCAGCCGGCCGGCGCCGACCCCGGTGCGACGCGCGACGCCCTCGAGGAGACGAGCGCAGCGATGGAGCGGCAGCTCCGGCAGCTCCGCGGCAGCGTGATGCGGATCCGACTCGTGCCGGTCGGCGAGGTGTTCGAGCGGCTGCGCTTCGCGGCGCGCGACGCGATCCGCGAGTCGGGCAAGCGGGTCGCGCTCATCTTCCACGGCCAGGCGACCGAGATCGACAAGCTGGTCGTGGACCGGATGCTCGAGCCGCTGCTGCACCTCGTGCGCAACGCGGTGAGCCACGGCGTCGAGAGCCCGGCCGAGCGAGTCGCGCGCGGCAAGCCTGCCGAGGGGACGCTCACGCTACGCGCGGCCGCGGCGGGCGACCGGATCGTGATCGACGTCGAGGACGACGGCGCGGGAATAGACCTCGAGCGCGTCGCCGAGCGCGCCCGCGCCCGCGGGCTGCTCGGCGACGCGGAACCGCTGTCGCCCGACGGCCTGCTCGACCTGCTCTGCGCGCCCGGCTTCTCGACGCGCGACGAGGCGGACATGACGAGCGGCCGCGGCGTCGGCATGGACGTCGTGCGCTCCACGGTGCGCGCGCTGGCCGGCGAACTCTCGCTGACGACGGCGCCGGGCCGCGGGACGCGCTTCGTCATCGAGCTGCCGCTGACGCTGATGATCCTCGACGCGCTGCTCGTGGACGTCGGCGGGCAGCAGATGGCCGTCCCGCAGCCGGCGCTGCGCGAGATCCTCCAGGTCGAGGCGTCGTCCATCGTGCCGTTCGAGAACAACGACGTCGTCGCCTACCGCGGCGGCGTCCTGCCGCTCGTGCGCCTGGCGCGCCTCTTCGGCCTCGCCGAGGGGACCGGCGCGAGCGCGTATCTACTCGTCGTGGGTGGGGAGAGTGCGCCGGCGGGGCTGCTCGTGGACCGGCTGGTCGGGCTCCGCGAGATCGTCGTGCACCCGGTGACCGACCCGCTCGTCGCCGTCCCCGGCGTGGCCGGCGCGACCGAGCTGGCGGACGGCCGGGTGAGCCTCATCCTCGACGCGGCCGCGCTGCTGCGCCTCGCGCACGAGCAGCGCGAGCGCCGGGTGCCCGTGCATCTTCCGACCGGGCACGCGCCCGCGCCGGCGCGGCAGGGCGCGCCGCGCGCCCCACACCTCCCTTCCTGAGCGAGGGCCCGGATGGCGATGCAGGCGAGCGGCGGCGAGTCGTACGTGCTCTTCCAGTTGGCCGGCGCGACCTACGCGCTGCGCAGCGACGACATCCAGCAGCTCGAGATGGTGAGCGAGCCGACGCCGGTGCCGAACGCGCCGCCCTACGTGGACGGCGTGGTGGCTGTGCGCGGGCAGGTGATCCCGGCCGTCAGTCTGCGCGCGCGCTTCGGATTCCCGCGCGTCGCGCACGACGTGCGGACGCGGCTCGTCGTCGTGCGCAGCCAGGGGCGCACGGTGGCGCTGATCGTGGACGGGGCGCGCGAGTTCGCCAGCATCCCCCCCGACGCGATCAAGCCGCTCCCCGAGGGCATCGGCGGCCTCAGCGGGCGCTACCTGCGCGGCATCGCGCAGCAGGGCGACCGGCTGATGCTCGTCGTGGACGTGGCCGAGCTGCTCGCCGACGACGTCGCGTGGGCGTCGCCGGACAATCTCATCCCCGCTCCCGCGCCGCTCCCCGCGGCGCCGGCCGCGGCACTCAAATAATTCCAGAGGACGACTCATGGCATTCTGGCGACGCGGATTCGACGGCGCGGGGCACGGACGCAACGGCGCGGGCGACCTCGGGGGCGCGAACGGCTCCCTCGGCGGCGCAGCGCAGCGCGACCTGATGCGCGTCGCGGCGGTCCTCTGGCAGGGCAGCGAGGCGCAGGCGCGGCTGCTCGACGGCGCCGCCGCCGGAGCCACCGAGGCGGTGCAGTCGCTCCGCCAGACCGCCAGCCAGGCGGAGTCGGTGGCGACGTCGGGCGAGGAGCTGGCCTCGTCGGCGAACGAGCTGGCGGCGTCCATCGAGCAGATGACGGCCAGCGCGACGAGCCTCGCCGGCTCGGTGGCCGAGACGGGGGCCGCGGTCGAGGAGACCAGCCGCTCGATCACCGCGGTCGCGGGGACGGCTGCCGAGATGGCGACCGTCGCGACCTCGGTCGCCGGCGGCATGACGGAGATGGCCGCCTCCATCAAGGCGGTCGGTGGCGACACCGACGCGCTGGCGACCTCGGTGACGCAGATCGCCTCCTCGGTCGAGGAGTCGGCGCGCTCGATCGAGGGGGTCCGCAACAACGCCGACGACCTCGCCGCCGCCGCCGAGCAGACGTCGCGCTCGATCGGCGCGATGGCGGTGGCCACCGAACAGGTCGCGGCGAGCGCCGACAACATGGCGGGCCTCGCCGAGCAGGTCGCGACGTCGGTCGAGCAGACGACTCGCTCGGTGGCCAGCGTCGCGCAGAGCGCCGAGGCGATCACGCGGGCGGTCGAGAGCGCGGCGACGAGCGCGACGCAGCTCGACCGCTCGATGCGGAGCGTCGCCTCGCTCACCGGCGAGGCGGCCGAGATCGCGCGCCGCGCGACCCGCGACGCCGAAGAGGGCGGCACCGCCGTGCAGCGGTCGCTCGAGGGACTCGGCCGGGTCCGCGGCTCGATGGCCGAGTCGGCGACGGTGGTGAAGGAGGTCGGCCGCCGGGCCGGCGAGATCAGCGGCATCATCGACACGATCAACCTCATCGCCGAGCGCACGAATCTCCTCTCGCTCAACGCCTCGATCGAGGCGGCGCGCGCCGGCGAGGCCGGGCGCGGCTTCGCCGTCGTGGCCGAGGAGATCCGCAATCTCGCGGACCGCTCGGCACGGGCGACGGCCGACATCGCGGCGATCATCAAGGGGCTGCAGGCGGCGGTGCAGGACGCGGTGTCGTCCACCGTCGACGGGCAGCGCGTCGCCGAGGAGAGCGGCCGCCTGGCCGAGGAGGGGGCGGCGGGGCTGAAGCGAATCGTCGGCGGGATCGAGCAGAGCTCACTCAAGGTCGCGCAGATCGCGCGCGCCACCGATGAGCAGCTCGGCGCGACGCAGAACCTCGTCGGCGTCGTCGGCGCGGCGACGACGCAGGTGCGGCAGGTGTCGGCGGCGACGGCGGAGCAGGCGGGCGTGCTGCAGGGACTCGTCAAGGTGACCGGTCAGATGCGCACCGCGGCGCGGCAGGTGACGCAGGCGATGGAAGACCAGGGCCGCTCGTCGCGCGAGATCGTGAAGGCCGCCGAGGGGAGCGCGACGCTCGCCACGCAGGTGCGCCGCGCGATGGTCGAGCAGGCGACGGCGGCGGCCGAGATCGCGAAGGCCGTGGACTCCGTGCGCCGCGGCGCGTCGAACACGTCGCGCGCCATCGTCGAGCAGGCCACCGCCGGCGACATGGTCACGCGCGAGGCGGAGCGCTTCCGGCGAATGAGCGCCAGCGTGAGCACCGCGATGGCCGAGCAGGCGACTGCGGTCGGCCAGATCGCGCAAGCCACCGAGGACATGCGGCGGCAGTCCGAGCAGACGAGTAAGGGGCTAGCCGAGCAGAGCCGCGCGGCGGCGGACATCAGCGCCGCGACGCACAACGTCGCGCGTCAGATCGGGCTCATCGTCCGCGCCAACCGCGAGCAGTCCGACAACGCGAGCGCGACGCTCGAGACGATCAGCGAGCTGCGGCGCCTCGGCGACCGCGCGGTGCAGGAGGTGCGCGACGCCGGCCTCGCCGCGCTGTTCGACGACGGCCCGCGGCCGCCGCAGGCCAGCGCCCCGGGGCCGACGGGCCGCGCGTGACGGGACGCGGCAGCGGCGCGGTTGGCGTCTTCACGACCGACCGCGCGCTCGTCGTACGCTCGTGGGACGCGTGGGTCGCCGACGCCACCGGCGTCGCCGAGGGCGACGCCACGGGCCGCGCGCTCGCCGAGCTCTATCCGGAGCTCGAGGCTCGCGGGCTCCTGCCGCGGCTGCAGCGGGTCGTCGAGAGCGGCGTGGTGGAGCTGCTCGCGCCGGCGTTCCACGAATACCTGATCCCGTGCCCGCCGCGGGCGCCGTCGGCGCACTTCGCGCGCATGCAGCAGCTCGTCACGATCGCCCCGCTGCGCGCCGGCGGCGACGTGGCGGGTCTCGCCGTGACGATCGAGGACGTGACGACGCGGCGCGAGCGCGAGCGCGACCTCGCGCTGCAGCTGCAGAGCGCCGACGACGCGGTGCGCCTGAGCGCGGCGCGCGCCCTCGCCGCCGCAGAAGGGGGCCCCCCCGCCCCGCTCGCCGGCGCCCTCGGCGACCGCAGCTGGCGGGTACGCCGGGTGGCGGCCGAAGGGCTGGCCCGGGGGCGCGACGACTCGACGCTCGACGCGCTCCTCGCCGCCGTCCGCGACCGCCACCGCGACCCGGCCGTGCTCAACGCGGCCCTCGCCGCGCTCATCCAGGCCGAGCAGGACGTCGTGCCGCCGCTCGTCGGACTGCTGGGCGCCCCGGACGCCGACGTCCGCACCTACGCCGCGCTCGCGCTCGGGCTACTCGAGGACCGGCGCGCCGTGCCGGCGCTCGTGCGCGCGCTGGGCGACGCCGACGCCAACGTCCGCTATCACGCGATCGAGGCGCTCGGCCGCGTCCGCTCGCGCGAGGCGGCGCTCCCCGTCGCCGCGGTGGCGGCGACGCGCGACTTCTCCGTCGCCTTCGCGGCGCTCGACACGCTCGCCCTCATCGGCGAGCCGTCGGTGGCGCCGCGCGTCGTCCCGCTGCTCGAGGACGACCTGCTCCAGACCGCGGCGGCGGAGGCGCTCGGGCGCCTCGGCGGCGAGGACGCGGTCGCGCCCCTCGCCGCGCTGCTCGAGCGCGGTCCCGTGCCCGCCGCATCGGCCGCCGCCGCCCTCGCCGCGCTGAGCGACCGGCTGGACGACGCCGCCGCAGGCGGCGTCGCGAGCGGCGTCGCCGACCTCGCGCGCGCCGTGGCGACGCCGGCCGCGGCGCGGAATCTGATCGACGCGCTCCCGGAGGCGAGCAAGACCGATCGCCGCGGGGTCGTCGTCGTGCTCGGCTGGCTGAACGGCGGCGACGTGGATCGCGCGCTCGCCGATGCCCTGGCGCATGCCGACGTGCGCGGCGCGGCGGCCGACGCGCTGGCGCGGCGTGGCGCCTCCGCGGTCCAGCCGCTGCTCGCCGCGCTGGCGCACGACGACGCCGAGGTGCGCAAGGCGGCCGCAGCGACGCTCGGGCGGATCGGCGCGCCCGCCGCCCTCCCGGCGCTCGTCGCGCTCCTCGGCGACGTGGCGGAGGTCGCCGTGGTCGCCGCCGGCGCGCTCGGCGCGGCCGGCGACCGGCGCGCGCTCGAGCCATTGCTCGCGCAGCTCGACCACCCGCAGGCGGCGGCGCGGCAGGCGGCGGTGGCCGCGCTCAACTCGATCGGCCACCCGGAGCTGCCGGGGCGTCTGCGCGAGCTGCTGCGCCACCCGTCGCCCCGCGTGCGCGAGAGCGCCGCGCGCACCGCCGGCTACTCGGGCGACGCCGGGTGCGTCGAGCCGCTGCTCGCGCTCTGCCGCGACGCCGACGACTCCGTTGCGCGCGCCGCCGTGGAGCAGCTGCCGCACTTCGACGACCCGCGCGCGCTCGCCGCCGTCGTCCAGGCGCTGGACGCGGGGAGCTCGGACGTCCGCGCCGCCGCCGCAAGGGCGCTGGCGCGCGTGACGGCGGGCGACGCGCTGCCGCGGCTCCTCGATGCGTGCCGCGACGCCGACCCGTGGGTGCGGTACTACGCCGCGCGCTCGGCGGGCCACCACGGCCGCCCCGAGGCCACGACCGCGCTCGTCCACCTCGCTGCGTTGGACTCCGTCCCCCCCGTGCGGATCGCCGCCGTCGAGGCACTGGCCACGATCCGCACGGCCGACGGGCTCGCCGCCCTGCTGCCGCTGGTGGACGATCCGGAACCGGCGGTCGCCGAGCAGGCGCTGCTCGCGCTCGGGCAGTCCTCCGATCCCGGCGCGCTGCCGGCGCTTCTCGCCGCGCTCCGCTCGGACGATCGCGGACGTCGGCTGGCGGCGCTCGACGCGCTCGCCCATCGGGCCGGGGCGGGGGTCGGGGATGCGGGCGTGGCGGACGCCGTGGCGCCGCTGGCGCGCGACGCCGCCGACCCGGAGGAGGGTGCGCGGGCGCTGGACGTCCTCGCCGCCGCGGCCGGCGACGCGGACGCGGTAGCCGCGTTGATCGAGGTCGCCGCCGCGCCGCGGCGCACGGCGGCCGTCGTGGACGCGCTCGCGCGGCTCGGCGAGCGGCAGCTGTCGTCGGTCGGTCGCGGGCTGTCGCATCCCGACGTCGCCGTCCGCTGCGCGGTGGTCGAGGCGCTGGGACGGATGCGGCAGCCCGCGGCCTCGGCGCTCCTCGCCGAGGCGCTGCACGACGCCGAGGAGAGTGTGCGCGTCGCGGCGGAGCACGCACTCGGGCGGCGCGACGTGCGCGCGGCGCGGGGCGCGGGCGACGCGACCGACACGTCCGGAGGCGTGTCGCCCGACGCGACAGCGCACGGCGCGGCGACGGGGTGACGGGTGGCTGAACCGGGTCGGCGTCGCAACGGCGCGGTCGGATACAGCGCCGATGTGCTCGGCTTCTCGGAATCGGCGTTCAGGCTGCTCCGCGACCTGATCGCGCAGCGCACGGGCGTGTTCTTCGCGGACGATAAGCGCGACCAGCTCGCCGACAAGCTGTCGGACCTGCTGGCCGCGCGCGGCATGACGTCGTACCTCGACTACTACTACCTGCTCCGCTACGACGCCGCCGCGGAGCGCCACTGGTCCGAGCTGATGGATCGGCTCGCGGTCCCGGAGACGTTCTTCTGGCGCCAGCCCGAGCAGATCCTCGCCCTCGCGAACGTCGTCGCGCCGCGCCACCTCGAGCGCCGGCGCGGCGCGCCGCTCCGAATCTGGAGCGCCGCCTGCTGCTCGGGGGAGGAGCCGGTCAGCATCGCGATCGCGCTCGCCGAGGCCGGGCTGCTCTTCCGCCAGCCGATCGAGATCGTGGGGAGCGACGCCAGCGCGGCGCTGGTCGAGCGGGCGCGCCGCGGGCTCTACGGCGAGCGCTCGTTCCGCAACTTGCCGCCCACCCTGCGCGACCGGTACTTCCGCTTCGAGGGCGGCGGGTGGCGCGTGGACCCTCGTGTGCATGCAGGGATCCGGTGGACCACCGCGAACCTCGTCGAGCCGGCCGACGTCCGGCCCCTCGCCGCGGCCGACGTGATCTTCTGCCGCAACGTGTTCATCTACTTCTCCGACGCGGCCGTCGGGCACGTGGCGCGACTCTTCGCCGAGGGGCTGGACGACGAGGGACACCTCTTCCTCGGGGCGTCGGAGTCGCTCACGCGGCTGGCCACCGACTTCGAGCTGGACGAAGTCGGCGGTGCGTTCGTGTACGTTAAGGGGACCGGTAGCCGTGCGTCGCACGGGCGGGGCGCCGACGGCGGCGCGGGCGGGCAATCTCGGGACGGGTGATGGCGAAGCGGACGCGTGTGCTGGTGGTGGACGACTCCGCCTTCGTGCGGAAGGTGGTGACGCAGATGCTCTCGCGCAGCGCGGGGCTCGAAGTCGTCGCGGCGGCGCGAGACGGGGAGGAGGCGCTGGCGCTCGCCGAGCAGTACCGGCCCGACGTCATCACGCTCGACCTCGTCATGCCGCGGATGAGCGGCGTCGAGTTTCTGCACGCGCAGAACGCGCGGAGGCGGGTGCCGGTGGTGATCTGCAGCATCGCCCACCAGTCGGGCGCGCTGGCGCTCGAGGCGCTCGAGGCGGGCGCCGTGGACTTCGTGCAGAAGCCGACCGCGCTGGCCACCGATCGGGTCTACGAGATCGCCGACGAGCTGATCGCGAAAGTCGAGACCGCGGCGAGCGTCGGGGTCGGCGCGGCGCGGCCGCCGCTCGCCGCGGCCCCGCCGGCGGCCGCCCCCGTGGCGCGGCCGAGCGGGCCGCTGCGCACCGACGTCGTCGTCCTCGGCATCTCGACCGGCGGCCCGCAGGCGCTGCGCCAGCTCATCCCGCGGCTGCCAAGCAATTTTCCGGTGCCGATCGCCATGGTGCTGCACATGCCGGTCGGCTACACGGAGATGTACGCCCGGCGGCTGAACGAGATCTCGGCGCTCGACGTGCGCGAGGCGACGGACGGCGACGTGCTCCAGCCGGGCGTCGCGTGGCTGGCCCCGGCGGGCCGCCACCTCACCTTCGTGCGCGGCGCCGACGGCCGAACGCGGGCGCACCTTGACCTCCGCCCGGCGGACACCCAACATCGACCCGCGGTCGACGTCCTCTTCCGGTCGGCCGCCGACGTCTTCGGCCCGCGGGTGCTGGGCGTGGTGATGACGGGCATGGGGAGCGACGGCCTGCTCGGCGCGGCGCACATCAAGGCGCAGGGCGGCCGGATCGCCACCGAGGCGGAGTCGTCGTGCGTCGTCTACGGGATGCCCCGCGCCGTCGTCGAGGCCTCCCTCAGCGACCGCAGCGCGGCGCTCGACGACATGGCGATCGCCATCACGGAGCTGATCTGACATGGCGAGCATCATGATCGTGGACGACTCGAACTACACCCGCCGCACGCACCGGCGGATCCTCGAATCCGAGGGGCACACGGTACTCGAGGCCGCGACGGGCATGGCGGCGATCGAGGGGTACTTCGTCCACCGGCCGGACCTCGTCCTGCTCGACCTGACGATGGAGGACATGGGGGGGCTGGAGGTCCTCCAGAAAATGCGCGAGCTGCAGGCGGACGCCCGGGTGATCGTCGTCAGCGCCGACGTGCAGCGCTCGACCGCGCGACTCGTCGCGGAGTCGGGCGCGCTCCGATTCCTCGGCAAGCCGGTCACCGCCGAGGGGCTGCTCGAGACGGTGCGCGCGGCGCTGCGGGAGGACATCGCGTGACCCGGGAGGACATCGCGTGACCACCGATCGGATCGACCACGACGCGCTGACCGAGCTGTTCAACATCGGGCTGCACCGCGCCGCTGCGTCCCTCTCGGAGCTCACCGGCCAGCGCATCGTCGTGGACCTGCCGCGGCTGTGGATCTGCCCGATCGAGGAAACCCACCAGCGCCTCCTCGAGCTGCTGAACGGCGACCTGGCCACCGTCCACCAGATCTTCAAGGGCTCGGTCACCGGCGACGCCGTACTCGTGCTGGAGTACCAGTCCGCGGCGCGCCTCGCCGACCTCATGACCGACGGCGGCGTCGCGGCCGGCGGGCGGCTCGACCAGTCGGCGCGCGAGGTGCTCACCGAAGTGGGGAACGTCATCCTGAGCTCCTGCCTGAGCGCGTTCGGCGACATGCTCCACGTGACGGTGACGTTCTCCGTCCCGCGCATCCACGTCGAGTCGCTCGAGGGGCTGCTCCGGTCGCTGCAGGTGGACAACGAGGACCTGCACTTCGCGCTGCTCGCCGCCACCCGCTTCCGCCTCACCGAGGGGGAGGTCGGCGGCTACCTGCTGATCGCGGTCGGCATGACGTCGCTGGCGCTCATCACCGACGCACTCGCGGCCCGCGAGGAGTCCTGACGTGCCGGCCGACGAGTCGCCGATCTCGCTCGGCGCGGAGTCGCTGCCGATGCTCCACGACCTCGGTGAGGTCCTGGAGCTCGGCATCCTCACGCTCGACCGCGAGCTGACCGTGCGCGGCTGGAACCGCTGGCTCGCGGCGGCGAGCGGCGCCGAGCCGTCGGAGGTCGTCGGCCGCCCGCTGCTCGAGCTGTTCGAGGGGCTGCGCGGCGGCCCGGCCGAGGAAGCGCTGCGGCGCGCCGTGAGCGGGTCGACGACCGTGTGGTCGCACCGCTTCCACCGCTACTTCCTCCCTCTCCCGGCGCCGCCGGGCCACGAGGGCTTCGCCGCGATGCAGCAGATCGCGCGCGTCACGCCGCTGATGCGCGGCGGCGCCGTGGACGGGGTGCTCGTCCTCATCCAGGACGTCACCGAGCGGGTGGCGCGCGAGGAGGAGCTGCACGAGGCGCTGCGGCGGGCAGAAGTCGCGAGCCAGGCGAAGTCGGACTTCCTCGCCTCGATGAGCCACGAGCTGCGGACCCCGCTCAGCGCCATCGTCGGCTACATGGACCTCCTCGAGGGGGAGATGGTGGGGTCCGTCGCGCCCCTCCAGAAGACCTACCTCGGCCGGGTGAAGTCGGCGGCCCACCACCTGATCAGCATCATCGAGGAGATCCTCACCTTCTCGCGCGTCGAGGCGGGCAAGGAACCGCTGCACACGGAGGTCGTCGAGGTCACGGCCCTGGCGCGCGACGTCGAGGAGCTGTTCGAGCCCCAAGCGCTCCGCAAGGGACTCACGCTCAGCGTCGCGGTGCCCGACGGCCCGGTCGCCGTGCGCACCGACCCGACCAAGCTCCGCCAGATCCTGATCAACCTGCTCGGCAACGCGATGAAGTTCACCGACGCCGGCCGGGTGTGCCTCGAGATGGAGGCCACCGACCGCGTCGTGTTCCGCATCCGCGACACCGGGCCGGGCATCAACGCCGCCGACCTGGGACGGATCTTCGACCCGTTCACGCAGCTCGACCAGTCGCTGAAGCGCACGAAGGGCGGTACCGGTCTCGGGCTGCCGGTGAGCCGGCGGCTCGCGCACCTGCTGGGCGGCGACCTGCGGGTCGAGAGCACGGCGGGACAGGGCACGACGTTCACGCTCTGGGTGCCGCGGACGTCCGGGCAGTCGTCGCCGGCCGGCGACGCGCGGCGCACCGACGCCGAGCCGGCGGGCCAACCCTAGCGCGCCGCGCGCTCGCTCACGCGGTCCGCTTGCGGTACTGCCGCACGGCGAGCGTGAGCACCGCGGTCCCGATCAGCGCGAGCATCGCGAGCTGGCGCGCGACGTCGGCCAGTCCCGCGCCCTTGAGCAGGACGGCCCGCATGAGCTGCGCGAAGTGCATCACCGGGCTCGCCTGCGCCACCCACTGCGCCCACGTCGGCATCGCGCGGACGGGCGTGAAGATCCCGCTCATCAGCAGGTAGACCATCATGATCGAGAACGTCACGAACATCGCCTGCTGCTGCGTCTCGACGATCGCCGAGACCCAGAGGCCGATGCCCAGCGCGCCGACGAGGTAGACCGCCGCGGCGAGGAAGACGACGGCCAGGCTCCCCCGTACGGGGACGCCGAACGCGAAGTGGGCGAGCGCCAGACCGAGCGCGAGGTCGAGCAGCGCGAGGCTCCAGAGGGGGATCAGCTTCGCGGCGATGAACGTCCCGCGGGAGACCGGCGTGACGTTGAGCTGGTCGAGCGTCCCGGCCTCCTTCTCGCGAACGATGTTCATCGCCGTGAGCAGCGTCCCAATCATCGTCACGAGCACGACGAGGATTCCCGGCACCATGTAGTCGCGGTACTCCAGCTCGGCGTTGTACCAGCCGCGCTGCCGCACCTCGATCACCGCCCGGCCGCGCCGCGGCGGCGGCTCGGCCCGCGCCCCGACCGAGGCGAGTGCGGGGTGCAGCCGCGTGCCGAGCTCCGCCGAGTAACCGGCGAGGATTCGCGCGGCGTACGATTGCATCACGCCCGCCGCGGCCCCGTCCTCGGCGTCGAGGATCAGCTGCACCGGGGCGCGCCCGTCGCGCGCCAGGTCGCGCTCGAAGCCGGCCGGCACGACGAGGATGGCGTCGGCCTCGCGGGCGAGCATTGCGTCGTCGGCCCGCGCCAGCGACGGCGACGCCGCGGTGGGGACGAAGCGCCCGGAGGCGGCGAGGCGGTCCACCACGCCGCGTGACGCGGTCGTGCGGTCCTGGTCCACGACGTACAGTCGCGCGCTCTTCACCTCGAACGACGCGGCGTTGGCGAGGACGAGCAGCTGCACGGCCGGCATCACGAACAGCATCCCGAGGATCGTCCGGTCGCGGAAGATCTGGAGGAACTCCTTGCGGAGCAGGAAGCGGAGGGCGCGCATCGTCCTGGGGGGGCCTCAGGCCAACCGCGCCTTGAAGCGCCGGATCGCGGCGACGAGGAGCACCGCCAGCATCGTCACCAGCACGAGTAGCGACGGCCACAGGTACTCGACGCCGACGCCCTTGAGCATGATCCCGCGCGAGACGACGATGAACCAGCGCGCCGGCACGACGTAGGTCACCGGCTGCAGCCAGCCGGGCAGGCTGGCGATCGGGAAGATCATTCCCGAGAGCATCACCGTCGGGAGCATCGTCCCCGCCATCGCGCCGATCATCGCCGCGCGCTGGGAGTCGGTCGCCGCCGCGATCAGCACGCCGAGCGCGAGCCCCACCATCGCGTAGAGCAGGCTCGCGAACAGCAGCAGGGCGACGCTGCCGCGGAACGGCACCCGGAAGACGAGCCACGCCGCGAGCAGCGCCGTGACGACGTTGGCGAACGCGAGCAGCAGGTACGGGAGCACCTTGCCGAGGACGATCTGCCACGGGCGGAGCGGCGAGACGAGGAGCACCTCGAGCGTGCCGCGCTCCTTCTCACGCGACAGCGAGATCGCCGTCATGAGCGCCGTGACGAGGGTCAAGACGAGCGCGACGAGCCCCGGGACGAAGAGGTTGGCGCTCTCCAGTCGCGGGTTGAAGCGCATCCGCGTCATGAGCTCCACCCGCGCGCCCGGGCCGGCCGCGCCCAGCTCGGCCTGGTACGCGGCGACGACCGCCCGCGAGTACGCCTGGATCGTGCTCCCGGTGTTGGGGTCCGATGCGTCGCCGACGAGGAGCAGCCGCGCCGGCGTCCCCTCGGCCAGCCGCCCGGCGAAGCCCGGCTCGACGATCACCGCCACGTCCGCCGCGCCGCGGCGAAAGAGCGGCTCGACGGCAGCCGTCGTAGCCGCGACGGCGACGATCCGAAAGCGCCCATTGCCGGCGAAGCGCGCGCGCAGCGCCGCGGTGGCGGCGTCGGGGGCCGGGTCCACGAAGACGACGCGCACGTCGTTCACCTCGCTGCGCAGCGCGTAGCCGAACAGCACGACCATCGCGAGGGGTAGCAGGAGGAGGACGAGCAGCGTCTGGCGGTCGCGGAGAATGTGGCGCAGCTCCTTGACCATGAACGCACCGAGCGCCGGCGAGCGGAGGGCCATGCGCCGCCTCAGACGGCGCCGGCCGCGGCTGCCGCCGCCGGCCGCGCGAGGCGGACGAACAGCTCGTCGAGCGTCGCCGCGTCGAACCGCCGCTTCAGCTCGTCCGGCGTCCCGAGCGCCGCGATCCGCCCGTCCACCATGATCGAGACGCGGTCGCAGTACTCCGCCTCGTCCAGGTAGTGCGTCGTGACGAACACCGTCGTCCCGCCAGCCGCCGCGGCGTAGATCATCTCCCAGAACTGCCGCCGCGTGATCGGGTCTACGCCGCCGGTCGGCTCGTCGAGGAAGACGACCGCCGGCCGGTGCAGCAGGGCGACCGAGAAGGCGAGCTTCTGCTTCCAGCCGAGCGGCAGGGTGCCGAGGCGGGCGTCGCCGGCGTGGACGAGGCGCAGCCGCT
>Ga0307413_10000067_pt1 | contig 25867 bp, 24 predicted proteins | sample DK1Ometagenome_3_FD_203714 | JGI IMG/M metagenome (GOLD analysis project Ga0307413, IMG submission 203714) | Maize rhizosphere microbial communities from greenhouse at UC Davis, California, United States - DK15-O-2 | ecosystem: Host-associated > Plants > Roots > Rhizosphere > Soil | place: USA... | reverse complement strand
CTCTAATGAAATTGTTGTCGCGCAACTTAATTCTTTTATTCGTATCAATTGCAGCATCGGTAGGCGTTTCTGCACAGGAAAACACCGTCGCAAAGAATTTGCCTGATTCGCGCATTGCGGACGAAAAGCCCACTCCAGCCGCTGCCGATGCGAAATCAAACGAGAACGTCCGGTCCGGCACCGTCAGAGTCGGGATTCATTCCGCCGAGCCGATCTCGCTATCGCTCGACGATGCTATTCGAAAGGCCCTGGCCAGTAATAACGACATTGAAGTTTCTAGAGATGACGTGAGGTTTCAAGAGACATCAGTCCTTTCGATCCAGGGGCTCTACGATCCGGTCTTTACAGTTTCGCCGACCTTCAATCGCAACTCTACTACCGGTAATGCATCAACAAAGGATTTCAGCGTCAATGCAGATCTCCGGGGGTCGATTCGCCCAGGCGGCGGTACTTATCAGGCTTTTTTCAATAACACTCGCACCGAGAACGCCTTTTCGCAGGCGCAGGTCAGTAACGGTTCGGTAAGCGGCACCAGTGCGATCTTTTTGTCCAGTACCGGAGTGCGTTACACCCAGCCGCTACTCCGCAATTTTTCGATCGACAGCACAAGACGTAATCTGAAGATCGCACGCAGACGGCTCGAACAGTCGGACGCGGATTTCCGCCGCACGACAATAGAAACTATCGCACGGGTGCAGAACGCATATTGGGACCTCGTTTTTGCTTTACGCGATCAACAAAATCGTCAGGCGAATCTCGACCTTTCCCGGGAGAATCTCCGTCAGATCGAAGCCAGAATTTCCGCCGGAGCGTCGGCACCTTTGGCACGGGCCGAGGTAGAAACTGAACTTGCCAATCGTGAATCCGATCTCCTGCTCGCTACGCAGCAAGTATCGATCTTCGAAAATTCGTTGAAACAGCTGCTGTTGCGGGACGCGACGTCGGCGGAGTGGACTCAGCCGTATGTGCCGACGGACCGCCCTGCATTCAGTTCAGATCCGATCAATCTCGAAAACGCCCTCAAGGACGCGATGGATAATCGGTTCGAGCTGCAGAGGCTAAAATTGGCGCGCGATATCAATAAGATCGATGTCGATTACTTCCGCAACCAGACGCGTCCGCAGATAGATTTGAATACAACACTATCTCTGGACGGCCTTTCGCAGGGCGGGGCGTCCACGTCGCCGATTTTGTTTCCTCAGTTTTCAGGAAACGAAGATATTCTCCGCGGCCGTGTAAACCAGTTGCTCGGAATAAATAGTTTACCTTTGATACCGAATCCGAACGTTGAGATACCAGGAACGCCCTCTTATCTGGCCGGCGGGTTTGGCCGTTCTCTTCGTAATCTGTTCCGCAGCGACGCTCCAAACTATTCAGTTGGTGTGACGATCTCGTTCCCCTTCCGTAACCGTACCGCCAAGGCTAATTTAGCCGGAGCGGAGATAACCCGTAATCAGCTGGATACACAGACACGTATACAAGAGCAGACCGTAATCGTGGAGGTCAGAAACTCCGTTCAGGCGGTCGAGACTGCCCGGCAGCGTGTGCTTGCGTCGAGACGTGCCCGCGAGAATGCCGAGATACAGTTGGAAGGCGAACGGCGGTTGTTCGAGTCGGGTCGATCGACATCGTTTCTGCTTTTCCAGCGAGAGAATTCGCTGACGAATGCCAGGAACGCGGAGATAAGGGCGGAAACGGATTACAACAAAGCTATCGCCAATCTTCAACGAGCGACCTCGACGACGTTTGAACTGAACAACATACAGGTCACGTCGCCGATCGACGTTAAATAGTGCAGTTGCTTTAAGTTTGGGGCTAAAACTGCAATAATCTCCCGTGTGAAGATCTCGGCGAGCATCATCGTTTTCAATGAAGAGGACAATATTCGGGACTTATGCGAGTCCATCAAATGGGTCGACGAGATCGTAATCGTCGACTCATTTTCGTCTGACCGCACCAAAGAAATCGCTGGGGAATATACGCCGAACATCTTCGATCACGAATTCAAGGGCTACAAGGACAAGCACGAATTTGCCGATTCGAAAACCACAGGTGATTGGATCCTTTGGATGGATGCCGACGAGCGTGTTACGCCAGAGCTCAGATTGGAAATCGAAGCTCTGAAGGAGCGCGACGGGTTGCCGGACGGCTTTGAAATGCCGAGAAGTACTTGGTTTGCCGGCCGCTGGATAAAACATTCGGGTTGGTATCCGGATCATCAGATGCGGCTTTACCGCAAGTCAGCCTCTTACTGGGCTGGCGTGGCACCGCACGAGACGGCCCGGGTTAATGGCCGGGTAAGGCGGCTCAAAGGACACATCCTGCACTACACTAAACGCGACCTCAGCGAATATCATCGAACGATCGATTCTTACACTTCTTTTGCCGCCTCTGCGCTTCAAAAATCGGGCAGGTCCAGCTCAGGTTTCTCGATGTTCGTGAACTCGATAGCAGGCTTTTCCCGATCTTACTTTATTAAACAAGGTTTCCGCGACGGCACCCAAGGCCTTATGATAGCGATGTTTACCGCTTACGGGGTCTTCCTGAAATACGCGAAGCTGTGGGAACGTAATTCTAAATCTGAATGAAGACCGTAATCCTATGCGGAGGCCGAGGGACACGGCTCAACCGCCAGGGAGCTCTGATACCTAAAGCACTGTTCAGGATCGGAGACGACCCGCTGATCCTTCACCTTTGCAGAATATATAAGCACTTTGGTCTGAATGAATTCGACCTTTGCCTCGGTTTTCTGGCCGCAGAATTCGGTCGATTCTTCGGCCAGTCGCTTCTTCAGCCCTCTCAGGTCGAAGAAACGATACCTGGAAAGATCGCTGAGTTGGAAGGCGTCGCCGTGCACTTGATAGAAACCGGCGTGGATACGAACACCGGCGGGCGAGTTAAAATGCTTGAGGAGCGGCTTCGAGGAGAACAAACATTTTGCGTCACTTACGGCGACGGACTTGCCGATATTGATATTAGTAGTCTCCTGGAATTTCATAAAAGTAACGGGAAGATAGCGACCCTCACGGCCGTCAATCCAATGTCGAACTTCGGACTTATCGATCTAAATGACGATAATTCGGTGGCACGATTTAGAGAGAAGCCGAAATTGAAGGAATGGATCAACGGCGGTTTTTTCGTATTCAATCGGGAGATCTTTGATTATCTTGAAGATGATTCAGTACTTGAGCGCGAACCGTTCGAACGTCTTGCCGCGGACGGCCAACTAATGGCCTATCGGCACGACGGTTTTTGGAAGTGTATGGACACTTTTAAGGACAATGTCGAATTGAACGACATCTGGAATTCGGGAGCACCGTGGAAAGTTTGGTAGTTATTTGGGTATGAGTAGTGATTGGGTGAACAAAACTGTTTTTGTGACGGGCGGGAGCGGGTTCGTGGGCGCGAATTTGGTAAAACGCCTCGTGGAAGAAGGCTCCAATGTCGTCGTTCTGGAGAGAGACCGTACATCACCGAATTCGCTCGATGTATTTCAACTTAGAGAAAGAGTTGTGGTCATTAACGGTTCCGTCGAGGATCTCACCTTGATGGAGCGGGTCCTGAACGAATACCAACCTTCACACGTATTCCACCTGGCAGCTCAGGCCCTGGTGAACGCTGCAAATCGCTCCCCTTTTTCCACCTTTGAAGCCAATATCCGTGGTACGTATGTTCTCTTAGAGGCGTGCCGCCGTGCGGTTCCTCAGCCTGTTATCGTCGTCGCCTCAAGTGATAAGGCGTACGGGTCGCACGATACTCTCCCGTATTCAGAGGATTTCGCGTTGCGGGGAACTTTTCCGTACGATGTTTCCAAATCCTGTACCGACCTGATTGCGCAGTCCTACGCGCACACTTATTCAATGCGCGTTTCCGTTACCCGCTCGGCAAATATTTATGGCCCGGCGGATATGAACCTTTCTCGCGTTATTCCCGGCACGATCGTTTCCGTGCTCAGGAGCGAGCGGCCGATCGTCCGAAGTGACGGTACGCCAGTCAGAGAATTCATTCATGTCGACGATGTCGTCGATGGATATTTGACCATCGCACAGAATATGGTCAGAACGTCGGGCGAGGCGTTCAACTTCGGGTCCGACGAACCAGTCCAAATTCTTGATCTCGTGAACCAGATCATCCGACTTTCGGGCCGCGATAGCGACCTTTTGCCTATGGTTCTTTTGGATCGAAAGATCGAACGGGAGATCGATGCGCAGTTCTTATCGGGTGAAAAGATCGCAAGCGTCCTCAACTGGCGGCCGCGAATCGGCCTGGAGGTGGGATTGGCGAGTTCGTTAGCGTGGTATCGGGAGCACTTAGATTTGTTCCGCGCAACTCCCTGATAGCAACCAACCAAACTTGTCGAACATCCTATTGTTCGGTATCCCGGGGGATCTTTAGCGTGGTATTCTAAACGGTATGAAGCTCAGGTTTTTGCCCCTTTTCCTTTTTCTTCCGGCGTTCGTGACAGGCGTCTGGGGACAAAAGGGCGTCGACACCCAGACCCAAAAAATCAAGGAGGCATCGAACCGGACGACGTCGCGCGAGACCGATGCGACGCGGTCCTTTGATTGGGGAAAGGGAAAAACCCATGTTCGAGAGCGCCTTCCGAATCCTTATAAACTTGCAGCCCGAAGGGATGTGCTGATCGAGACCATCAGACAGGTGATTAAGGATCAGAAAATGCTGGTGGACGAGGCATCTTCACGTCCCGCCGACGGGATCTTGATCACACAGCCAGTGGTCTTTGCGAAGGGGCCGGTGACGGCACAGAGTGAACTTAGCCGCTATTCCCTTCTTGATGGATTCGACCGTACCTGGTCTCGAGGGCGTTACACTCTGATAATCGAGGTACAGTCCATCGACGGAGTTCAAAATAATGTTTCGGTAAACGCTAAGATCGAAGGCCGCGAAGGCTCGGGGCTGGCGACCGAATGGCGTACCCTGCAGAGTACAGGGCTGGCCGAAGATGATTTCTTAAAGGTTTTGGTAGAGGCTGTGACCGGCGTATCCATTGATCCGGTGCAGGATGTTCCTAACTCGCGGCAGTAATGAAACGTGGACTTTCGTTGATCTTGTGTACTTTGTTCCTGACCGCTTCGGCGGCACTGGCGCAGTCGTCCACGACCGATCCGTGGGGTTTCCCGAGTAGAGACCGCCGGCGGGGCGACGACGATAGTGAATTCATCAAGGAAATGCTCGCGAAGCAGCAGTCCGAACGTGAGAAAAAGGAGTACGCGACAATGATCGAGCGCGGTGAGGCCGCGCTCGAACTCAGCAAAGAACTAGAAACTTCGTTCCAAAAAAACGAGCAGCTTACGCCCGCCGAAATCAAACAATTAGAAGAGTTCGAAAAATTAGTCGTTAAGATTCGCGACGATCTTGGAGGAGACGATGACGGCGAAAATGAGGTTGCCGAGAAAGACGGGCGTCCCAAGAACGTTCGGGAAGCCTTCATCGTCTTAAGGGGGGCGACGGAGAAATTAGTTGACGAGATCAAGAAATCAACCCGCTACAGCGTTTCGATAGTTGCAATTGAGAGTTCAAATACGCTTATCAAAATAGCTAGAGTACTAAGATTTTGGAATTGACATCGGCATTTAGGCACGAGAAAGGTCGAATTCGAAGGCTGCGCCCGTTCATATGCGGTTCAGCCGTTTTTTTATTGTTATTTGTAATTGTGCCTTCGATTCCCGGTCAAGGTGAGGACGACGAGGTACGGGTAGATTCTTCGATTGTGCTCCTCAACGCTTCTATCACAAATTCAGAAGGCCGACACGTGACTGGACTAAAGAAGGAGCAGTTTAAGGTTCTTGAGGACGGCGTTGAACAAAGCATTGAATATTTCTCCTCAGAGGAAACGCCATTTGCTGCCGTTATATTGCTCGATACCTCGGGCAGCATGGAACAACGGGTCAGTATGGCTCGAGCCGCCGCGATCAGATTCCTGGACGGCCTGCGTGCTGATGATGCCGCGGCGATCTACCGATTCGATTCCAAGATCGAACTGATTCAGCCCTTTTCAAACAATCGTGATCTGACCGAGCGGGCGTTTGACCTAAAGGCGTCTGGTATGACGCGGATGAACGATGCGATCTACGAAGCTGCGGTTGAGCTTTCCAAACGACCGGAAAAGCGCAGGGCTATCATAGTGCTATCTGACGGCCAGGATACGATGAGCGGCCGTTCTACGGATAAAGTGCTGAAGGCGGCAATGTCGGCCGACATCGCCGTTTACACAATTGATATGTCTCCGGTCGGAGACGCGAAACGTACTCAGAATCAGGGAGCTCTCAAGAATCTTGCCGATCGAAGCGGCGGGACCTTCGTTAGTACACCGGGCGGGGCCGCTATGCGTGAGGCATTTGAAGGAATCGTTGAAGAGCTTGGCGTTCAGTACACCATAGGGTATTCACCGGCCAACTCAAAGAAAGACGGCAAGTGGCGGGCGATTGAAATCCGTGTATCCAAGCCGGATCTCTTCATCCGCACACGAAAGGGTTACAACGCGGAAAAAACAAAATAGGGCCGGCGATCAAACAGTTCTAGATGTTTTGTTTCGGGAGCGGTCATTATGTCGATCAATCGCGAGACTGATCAACTCATCGATGACCTGGCGAAAGGGCTTCCCGCTTCCCTCCCACATTATTGGATAACCTGACGCGTTTGTGAGCCCGGGCATTGTATTGATCTCGTTCACGAGAAGGGCACCATTGTCAGTTCTTAGGAAGAAATCAACGCGCGCTAGGCCGGAACCATCAATGGCCTTGTAGGCCGTGATCGCGTATTCGCGGATCTTATCGGAAAGTTCAGTGGAAAGCGGCGCGGGAACGACGAATTCATTGTTTCCAGTTCCCGAGTATTTTTCCGTGTAGTCTAGAAATGCTTTGTCTTTGTTACGAATAATGTATTCGCCCGGCAAGCTGGCTTTCGGGTCATCGTTGCCTAAAACAGCGCACTCGATCTCCCGCATACTTAGAGATTCCTCAACAATTATCTTTCGGTCGAAGTCAGCGGCCAGGCCGATTGCACGGCCTAATTCCTCCCGCGTTTCTGCGCGGGAAATTCCGACGGAAGAGCCTAGATTTGCAGGTTTTACAAAACAGGGATAGCGAATCGCAGCTTCAATGCGAGTCACGATCTCGTCGGGATTGGATTCCCATGCACTCCGTAAAAGCCATTCATGCTTGCAGATCGGCAGCCCCGACTGAATAAAAAGGGACTTCATTATCACCTTGTCCATCCCGCACGCCGAGGCCAGAACTCCGCAGCCGATATACGGGATATCGGCCATTTCGCAGAGTCCCTGGATCGTCCCATCCTCGCCGTAGGTTCCGTGCAGCACAGGGAACACCACGTCGATCCGGTGGACCGCGTCACCGCTCCCGGCGGAATCCAGATCCATCAAGCCTCGATATTTTGGGTCGCCTATAAAGGCTATCGCCTCGGCCGGAACTTCGTTGACATCGGCCTTGATTGAATCGGCAGCGTGCTCGGGAAGCAGCGAGGCCGAAGTCTTCGGATCCAACCATCGGCCCGCGTGGTCAATAGCGATCGGAACAACGGAATATTTTTCCCTATCCATCTGTTCGATCACCGTCAGAGCTGAGCGCACCGAAATTTCGTGTTCGCCCGAACGGCCACCAAAGATCACCCCTACACGTGTTTTCATAAAGTAAAAAGCTGCTAAATGATGGTCTTTCCCAATGCAGAGAGAACCAGCTCCACCGCCAGTTCCACCGTAATGTTGCTTTGATCGAGGAGCGGATTGACCTCTACGATTTCGAAAGAGCGAAGACCGCCATTCTCCGCGATAACTTCCAACGCGAGATGAGCCTCCCGATAACTTGCTCCGCCGCGAACCAGGGTGCCCGATCCGGGAGCAAACGTTGGGTCCATAACGTCCACGTCGAACGTGACCGCAAAGCCGCCGGGTGCCCGCGATGCGATCGCGATGGCCTCTTCGACACACGCTAGCATTCCCCGCTTGTCGATGTCGGACATCGAAAAGAACTGATCTCGAAGCCCGTGTGAGCGAATGCGGTTCCGTTCACCCGCGTCCAGATCTCTGGCCCCAACGTGGGCGAAATAGTTCTTGTTGAGCTTCGGTGCGAAGCCCCCGAGTTCTACGAGTTCCTCAGGCCCTTCTCCCAAAAGTACCGCCAGCGGCATTCCGTGAATGTTACCCGAAGATGATGTTTCGGGAGTATTTATATCCGCGTGAGCGTCAAACCAAATCAGGCCGATGTCTTCACCGCGTTCCCGATAATGATTGGAAACGGCCGAAAACGTCCCGATCGCGATGGAATGGTCCCCGCCAAGTATCACCGGCACACAACCCGCGGACATGATAGCGTCCAGTGTGGCGATCATGTTGCGGCACGATGATAACAATTCAGGAAGGTATCTGGGGTTCTCGCCATTCGCCAAATAATTGGGACGGATGATCTCTACATTCCCGAAGTCCGTAACATCGTAACCAAGCCCGGCAATGTGCTGCGCTAAAGTTTCGCCGCGAACTCTCGAAAGGCGCATCGCCTCCACACCCAATTCGCTCCCGGTCTTCCCGGCTCCGTAACCAAGGGGGACCCCGATGATCCCGATCGGGTTCTTGCCAGTACTTAGTTGTGGTGACATAGGTTAAGCACTCTCGCCGAAACGGTTTGCGAATAGTGTTTGGATTTCCTCTAATGCCTGCATTTCGTCGTCCCCGTCGACCGTGATCTGCAGCTCTGTTCCAAATGAGGCTGCAAGACCGAGGACGCTAAGGATCGATTTCGCATTTGCTGAGGCATCCTGGTCAGTGCGGGCCAGGATAATGCTGCTTTTGAACGCACCGGCACGGCGGACTAGCAGGGCCGCCGCCCGCGCGTGCAGCCCGAGCCGATTCACCACCTTTGTCCGACCTTCAAGCATCCTTATTTTGACTTTTGGGGCTCGAGCAGAGCCGCGGTGCGGTAGATTGACTGCTTCCCTTGCTCCTCAACGTCCCGCGCAAGTTCTGAAAGTGAAATATCCTTGTTATTTGCCGCAAGTTTTACCACCATCGGAAGGTTCACGCCAGTGACCATTTCAACTTCGCCATCTTTGAGGAACATTGCAGCAATATTTGTGGGCGTACCGCCGAACATATCTGTCATTACAAGTACCCCTTTGCCATTCGACACAGACCTGATCGCGCGTTCTACCTGATCCTTCGCCATCTCAACATCGTCGTGCCATCCGATCGAAACGGCAGTGACATGGCTAACGTCACCAACAACCGTCTCCGCTGCCGAAAGCAATTCATTAGCAACCTGCCCGTGCGAAACAACAACACCGCCGATCCTTTTCATAATCCGACCCTATTTTTGCATATCCCTGTGGCTGACCGAAACGTCGTACCCATTTTGCTTCAATACACCTTTCAACTGATTGGCGACCATTACGGATCGATGCCTGCCGCCGGTGCAGCCGACGCCGATCGAGAGGTACGACTTGCCTTCCTTTTTGTAAAACGGCAGCAGATACAGGAGTAACTCACCAAACCGGTCGACGGATTCAGCGACTTCGGGGTATTTTCTGAGAAAGCTGATGATCTTTCGATCCTCTCCGGTCAGATGTTTTAACTTAAGGTCGAAATACGGGTTCGGCAGATGCCTTACGTCGAATAAGAGGTCCAAGTCACGTGGGTTGCCGAATTTATGGCCGAAACTCACGATTTGAACGCGGAACGGCGATCCTTCGGGAACGGTACTGAACTTATCAAGCAAAAAGCGGCGAAGAGTATGTACCGTGTGATCGGAAGTGTCGACTATAAGGTCGGCGATCTTTCGAACTGGAAGCATCGATCTTCGCTCTGATTTAATGGCCGTGAGCAGTCCCTTTCCCGCGTCGGCGGGATGAGGCCGACGCGTTTCGGAAAATCGACGCCTAAGTGCCTCGTCTGAGGCTTCAAAGAAGATCACGAACGGGCGTAGATTGTTCTTTTGAAGTTTTTCAAGCTCTTTCTGGAAATCTGGTAGGAAATGCCTTTCCCGTATGTTGATCACGAGCGCAGCTTTCTCTATAGCGGCAGCGCCTTCGGCATCTGGAACTAAGAGCCTGGAGAATGTGTACAACATCGTCAGCGGCAGATTATCGACACAAAAATAGCCAACATCCTCGAAAGCATTTGTCGCTGAGCTCATACCCGACCCGCTAAGTCCCGTGATAATAACGAAGTGGTTCGCTGGTCGATTCGGTTGAGTATCTTTTCGGGGCATTATGCTAGTAGTTGGTTCGGTTATTTAGGGCTGCGTCGTGTTTAGAAATAAGCCCTTTCGCCGCGTCTAGGCCGTCTTGGCGGGATACAAAGACACGTACTGCCGCTTCCACAAGCGTGGCCAGGTTGCGCCCCGGGGTTACTGGGAGTGGATATTTCGATACGGAAGTTCCTAAGAGACTGAATTTACATGGTTCCAACCCGAGGCGGTCACCAGTATTCATCTCCGAAATAGGCGTAAATTCTATGCAAAAACCTATGTCGGTGGACGCTGCGAGGGCCGAGACGCCGAATAACTCCCGAGCGTTGATGATACCCAATCCCCGAATCTCAAGAAAATCTCGGATACCTTCCGGTGCTCGACCGCGCAATTTTTCTCCTATCCTTTGGATCTGAACGGAATCGTCCGAAATCAATCTGTGTCCGCGTGTGATTAGATCAAGTGCGCACTCCGATTTTCCGATTCCTGACTCCCCGATGATCAAAACACCGATCCCGAACACTTCCAAAAGGACGCCGTGGATAGAAGATTCCGGAGCCAGGGCTTCAGACAAAACCTCGCTTATTATTGAAATACTTTCGGAACTCGACGAACCGGTTCGAAGAAGCGGTATCTTGTATTCGAAGGCAAAATTGGAAAGCCGCGAATGTATTTCGCCCCCGGCTGTGATCAATATGCAGCTTATATTTTCACGGTCAAGTCGGGAAAACGATTCATCTCGCTCATGGTCGCGAAGCTTGGCAAGATAGAACCGTTCGCTATTACCATAAATTTGAATTCGCCCTTTGTGGATCCTGTTGGCAAAACCTGATAAAGCCAAGCCAAGTTTTTGGACGCGAGGTGATTTTAGATGATGGCGGTCCAAAACTGCAGATTCCGAGATAACTTCGGTCTGAAGCCGCTCGTCCACCAAACGGACAAACTCGGAGACCGATATTCGCCTGGCTGCAGGTTCCTTTTTTTGAAACATTCGGTCAGGGCTGAATCAATCCGTAGTTCCCGTCTTTCCGCTTATAAATAACCGAAACTTTCTGATTATCGCCGTTACGGAAAACGAGGAAACTGTCTTTGGCATCGTCCAAAAGAAGTGCCGCTTCCTCCGCTGCCATCGGTTTTATGGCGTACTTACGGGCGTTTATGATCCGGGCCCGAGGCGGCTCCGGAGGCGCATCGTCTACGACCGGGGCCGCAATTGCACTCTTCGCTTTCTTCTGGTTCTTATCAATTATTTTGTTCTTTATTTTCAGCGCTTGCTTTTCCAGTTTATCGATCGTTTGTGCCAGCGACTGGTACATATCTGAATTGCTGGTTGCCGCCGTAAGGACCTCCTTGCGCCAAGTCAGGATTATTTCGGAGCGATGCCGTCCGCGTTCGACTTCGATAATGACGTGGGCCTTGGAGGGTCGGCCGTCGAATAGGTGATCGATTCGACTGAAATGTTCTTCAACGTGAGTTCTGAGAGCCGGAGTTACTTCTATGTGACGCCCTGTATATTCGAATTTCATGAGATCTTCTCTCCAATGCAAAAAAATCAGCTGATCGGCAAAACTAGATCACGGTTTTTCGTTCCCGGGATCCAGGGATACTCATTTGATCACGATACTTCGCAACCGTACGACGGGAAAGCTTTACCCCCTCCTTGCTTAAGATCTTCGCTATCTGATCGTCGGTCATCGGTTTTTTTGTATCCTCATCCTCGATCATCTTTTTGATCTTCAACTTCAGGATGCGCGTAGAAACCTCTTCGCCCTCTTCATTCATCATCCCTTCACTGAAGAATCGGCGGAGCTCGATCACACCTTGCGGGGTGTGCGCATATTTGCGGTTAACAACGCGGGAGATCGTCGAGAGGTGCATGCCGATATCCTCGGCTACATCCTTCAACATCATCGGCTTGATATGTTCCACGCCCTTGTCTAAAAACTCGGTCTGACGCTTTACGATGCATTCGACAACGCGATAGATCGTTTGGCGCCGATGCTCGATGTTCCTGAGAAGATCGACAGCGGACCGTACCTTCTCCTTAATGAAATCTTTGGTTTCTCTCGAAGTATCAGTTTGCTCGAGTATTTGCTGATATGTTGGGCTGATCCGAAGGCGTGGGCTTCCGTCGTCGGTGAAGTAGATCACGTACTCGTCTTCCAGCTTCTCTATATAAACCTCGGGCGCGACGAAGACGGCGTCATCAGACGCGTATCTCCGACCCGGATAAGGGTCGAGCGCACGGATCTTGTTGATCTCCTCGTTCAGCTCGTGAACGTCGATACCCGTAGCCTTTGAAAGATGCTGAAGCCGATGAGGCTGCAGGTCCTCCAGATGATCGCGAACGAGCGTGGCCGCGAGACTGTCACGTTCACCGACCGCCTCGAGTTGAACAAGCAGACATTCTTTAACATCCAACGCGCCACAGCCGACAGGCTCCAAATTCATTACAAGCCGACGGGCTTCTTCCGCCTTTTCTAGAGAGCAGGCTGAAAGCGATGCGATCGTTTCGATGTCCGTGGTAAGTCGTCCGTCTTCATCGAGATTTCCGATAACACTGATCGCGGCGCGCTCGACCGAGTCCGAAAGTTCGACCATGCTCAACTGCCACTCAAGGTGGTCACTAAGTGAAGGCTTATGCGTAAGGAACTGCTCGAAGCTGGGAGCATCTTCCTTATATTCGATCTCCTGCGTCTTGTATCCCGGGTCGAGGTATTCCTGAAATTCACGACCATAGTCGATCTCTTCAAATGAGTCGGCAGTCTCGGTCGTTATTTCTTCCGTGCCTTCGCGTTCGCTCTGGACTTCTCCCTCAAAACCATTCTCGGACGGAAGGTCGGCCTGTATGGGATCGTACGATTCGAAAGAGTCGACCTGTGCCGTTTCCCGATTTCCATTTTCTGCCGATCCGGCGGTGTCAAGTCGGTCGTCGTGCCCATCGGAATTCTGATCGAGAATGTTATCCGAGATCTCGCTGACCTCTTCGCCTGGCTGCACCTCCTCTAGGATCGGATTTGCCACTATCTCTTGTTCGATCAGATCCTGAAGCTCCATCGATGTCATCTGAAGCATCTCGATGCGCTGGCGCAACTGAGGCGTCAGGATCATCCTTTGCTGCATCGATGTGGTAAGTCTTAAAGACGACATAATTAACGCGATATCCAGAAAGCGAACCGCATTTAGCAAAAGGCATCAAATTTGCCTTGTAACCTCAGATTATAAGCTTTTTCAAATCCAATGTGAACAAGGAGAGTTCAAAGTGAGAACCGATCCCCGAGATAGTGGCGGCGAACTTCCGGGTCATCAACAAGTTGTTTCGGTTTGCCCGATCTCAAGATACGTCCTTCGGCCATAATGTACGTCCGGTCGGTTATTCCGAGGGTTTCCCGGACGTTGTGGTCGGTGATGAGAATTCCTATCCCTCTATTCTTCAAATAGAGAATTATCTCTCTAATATCGTCTATCGCGAGCGGGTCAATACCTGCGAACGGTTCATCAAGTAATATAAACTTTGGATCGCTGGCCAGACAGCGGGCGATTTCAACACGACGGCGCTCGCCGCCTGAAAGGCTATCGCCGCGGACACGTCGAACGTGCGAGATGCCAAATTCGTTTAGTAATTCCTCTAACCTATCTATCCGCTCGTGCCGATTCATTTTCCGGGTTTCCAAAACGGCCAAGATGTTCTGCTCTGCTGTTAATTTTCGAAAGATCGACGGCTCCTGCGGCAGGTAGCCGATACCGAGCCTCGCTCGCAGATACATGGGCAATGATGTCACGTTCCGATCGCCCAGCCGGATCGAACCCTGTTCGGTCGGCTCAAGGCCAACCATCATATAGAAAGTTGTGGTTTTCCCGGCCCCGTTGGCGCCTAGCAGTCCGACAACCTCCCCCCCGGCCACGGAGAGGCTTACACCGTCGACAACCCGGCGGCGTCCGTAAGTCTTTTGCAGATTTTCGGCTTCTAAGGAGTTATTGAAATGCTGCTTACTGTGCCCATTGGAGGAATTCGATGATTGCGAAAGTTCGGACATCAAGGATATGTAACTAATTTTCCCTAACCTTGTAAACCGAACGAGTACGGCCAGCGGTATTTTGCGTTGAACGGCCCTCGGTAGTCACCCGGTTTTCTCGCAGGTGCACGGTCATTTGGGCAGCTTGAGAAATGCCTTGGTCCGCGTCTTCCACCCGGGCAGGGTTGCCGCGAAGCAGAACCACTTCCGTATCCGCCACGTAACTAGCAAAATCGCCGGTGGCCTTGCGTTTAGGTTGTATGATCACGACGTTCTTCTCGATCTCGGTTTTAGCCAGTTCATTGTTCTCGCTCAGATGCACATCGGCTTTCTCGCCTGTTATGCGGTCGGTGCCCTGACGGATATCGACTGAACCGACATATCGAAGCAATCTAGTGTCCCGAAGGAATGTCATCGATCCTGAGGCCGCGGACACCGGGACGGTTGATTCCCGCCCGTTTTCTTTTCGCTTAACTTCATAAAGCAGGCTTTGCACGCCACCTTCGGCGTCGAACTGCCCCTGTTTCTGCTGCATCGTGAACTTCGAGGCCCGAACATAATTTCGGTCCTGCCATCCACGCGCATTACCGAAGTAGACCGCAGATTCAGCCCTGTGATCAAACTCAGCGTTCGCGGCCGTGACAAAAACAGGCTTATTGGTGTCACCAAACGGAGCAGCACCGCCGGTGGACTTTTGACTGTAATACGTGGTGCTCACGCCGTTCCGCAGCGCCGACCTTTGATTCTTGGTATCCCAATCGATTTCCTGGGCCTTCGCTCTCGCCCGCGAATCCCACACTGTCGGCTCTCCGCCGCGAAGCCGAACAACTTTGTCGGAATTTGTGAAAGAGATGTGGTTCGCGACCCCGTTTCGGTCGAGTTCGACGAACTTAGCATTCCCTGCCGCCTCTAGCCGCTCAACGTCTCTCGAACCTTCGCCAAAAAACGCATTCAGTGTTTCCGAAGTTAGTGTCTGAACCCGGCGGTTCTCGGATGAGACCGTGGGAACGCGAACCGTTTTTGTTCCCTTGCCGGCGGTACAATCTTTTGCACTGTTCCCCGTCGGGTAGAAAGTGCAATCAAATTTCGGAGCATTGACCGTAGTGCTATAGTTTTCTTCGCTTACCCGCAGCGGCTGAACCAACAATTCGGAGTCCCCGACCGCTTCGACCCGTTGAATACTTTTCCCGTCTGCCGAGAATACTGTCTTTACCGAATCGGCCGTAAGGCGTTTGTTCGCCGAATCAGGCGCATTGTTAGGAACGTCAAGCTGGATCGTCGTCCGCCCATCGGTCAGCATCTGATCTAGCGATCCACCCTGCTTGAAACTAAGAGCAATAGATCGCGGTGCCGACATTGTCACCTTAGAATATTCGTCGGACTTCGCAGGCGTGAGGATTGCCGACGCGCTATTTAAGGCTTTGGCGGATGTAAGTGAATGGCCATCGGCAAATGATGCATTCATTTCAGCTGCGCTCACTTCCACTGTTCGATCCGGCTCGATCTGTCGAATGTAACCATTACCCCGAATGACGGAGCTCCTGAGCTTATTCGAAGGATATAGTTCGGCGTAGATCGCATCCCCTTTTGCGTAATTATTCCCTTGCGAGATCTCTGCCGTTCCAGTTAGATCAATCGTTCGCTCATTTTGCTCATAAACTGCCTGCCCTGCGGTTATAGTTGTTGGCGTTCGCTCGTCCGCCGTCGTAATGTTGACGGCTTCCCGCAGAACAAAATGATCCGGTTTTTCGAACAGCCCGTAACCGGAACGGATGCGTGTGGGAACACCTCCGTTTTCGGCGGAATCGATCGAAACATTCCGAAACAGTTCGGCTGATCTAATATCCCGATTATTCCCGGCAGACGCCGAAAGACTGACAACAGCGCTTCCGGCCGACATATCAGTCACGCGCGAAGGGACTTTCGAGACGGAGTGGACCTTGATGTCGCCATTCAAATGTATTCTTTCAGCGGCCTGTTCGTAAGATGCGTTCCCCGCATTCATAATCACGGTGGGCTCTCCCGAGAGTTCAACGGATTCGAATTGATTGATTACCACATCCCGCAAAAGGTCGATCTTTTTTTCCGCGATGTTTAACTCCGCTCCAAAAGATTCTCCAGAGATGTTTTCATGCTGAAATGCAACCCCTTCTTCAGCCAGAGCAATTTCAGTGATTTTCTTATAAGTGATCTGTTCGGTCTGCACCTTAAGCCGATCGCGTGTCTCTACGCTTACGCTCCCGGCTAGAAATGCAGTGAAATTCTTATCTGCTTCCGGGACGTATACCGCTTTCTCGGCCTTTATTTTGTCGGAACCAGACCCCGAGGCGTTGAAGATCTCAAAAAAAGCGTTTTCAAGTTCCTGGTGATTATCGGTAAATGTCGTTGCCTTGTCCGCCTTTACGTAATATTTCGCAACGCCATTATCGAACTCGGTGCGTTCGTAACCATTCACGGATGCTACAACATCTTTTGAGAGCGCCGCCGGGAAGCCCTGCATTCGGAATTGGGGATCTCGGCTTCCTCTGTAAAAGGCGACGCCTAAAACCACGATCGTGACCGCGAGCCCAGCGACCGAGGCATAACGCACGTATCGCGGCAAGGAAGCGCGAAAATTGAGTTTTCCCAAATTATGTGAGCCGGTTTCCGCCACTATTGATGATTATCCGCCCTCAGATCCTGCACTACAAGCTGGAGCCGCGTGTTGCCCTGCCAAACATTAGCCTCTGCCGTGTAGGCTACTTCGATGCGGGAACCTGCAGTTAGAGTTTGCCCCTTCGAGCGATCTACGCCGTCCCACCACACAGCTTCAAAGCGTTTATTTTCATTATCTTCCAGCCACAACTTGAGATGTTTTTCCTTCATTACAAGTGGGTCGGAACGGAGTCGCAGCCCGCCTGTTGCAAAAACCGGCTTCGGATTGCCGGCGCCGAAGGGTTCAAATCTGCTGAGCTCTTCGATCAGACCCAATCCGAGCGTATCGGAAGAAACGCGTGCGTCGATATGCAGGATCGGGCAAAGGTCATCGTCGGAAAGCATTTTCAGCGCATATGAATTCAGCGCCGCTCGAAGCTTGTCGATATTTGCGCTTCCGATCTTCATCCCCGCAGCGGCGGCGTGGCCGCCAAACTGATCAAAGAGATCGCCGCAGCATTCGAGGGCGTTCAGGAGGTGGAAACTGCCGATGCTTCTCGCGCTGCCGTGGGCAGTGCCGTTTTCGGTAGATAAAACAATCGTCGGCCGATAGAGCCTTTCCGCGATTCGCGAGGCAGCCAAACCGATCACGCCGCGGTGCCATCCCTCGCCGGCCACAACCACAAATCGAGTCTCCTTTAGATCTTCCGTGGCGAGCAATGCAAGGTCGGTAATCTGCTGCTGTATCTTTTGACGTTCGCGATTGCGGCTGTCCAGCTCAAGTGCCAACTTTCGTGCCTCCTCAAAACTCTCCGTCTCGAAAAGTTCAACGACCTGCTTTGCCGCGTCCATCCGGCCCGCGGCGTTGATACGCGGCGCAATACGGAAACCGATATGATAGCTCGTCATATCGGACCGGCAATCCGCAACCTCCATTAATGCCTTGAGCCCGAAATTCTGAGTATTTCGCAGATCGCGAAGGCCCAAAGCGACAATCGCCCGATTCTCGCCGGTGAGCTGCATTATGTCTGCAACAGTGCCGATCGCGGCGATCTTCATGAACGCGGCTACGAGGTGTTCCTTACCGTTTTGTCGCAGTAGTGCGTGCGCAAGCTTAAAAGCAACGCCAACGCCGGCGAGATGTTTGTCCGGGTATGGGCAGTCCGGTTGATTGGGGTTTATCACCGCAAATGCGGGTGGATTGCCTCGCGATTCGTCGGACAAATGGTGATCCGTGATGATGACATCGAGGTCATTCGCCGCCGCCCACTCGAGCGGTTCAAAGCTGCGGATCCCGCAGTCGACCGTGATCGCCAGCGACACGCCGGTTGCCTTGGCGGTCTCAAGCGCCGGGACGTTGACTCCGTAACCTTCGGTGAAGCGATTCGGTATATGAAAAACACTCTCTCCGCCGAGGATCTTAATAGCTTTCCGAAGCAGTGTCGTTCCCGTGGTCCCGTCTACATCATAGTCGCCCCAGACCAGAATCTTTTCGCCGCCATCGATTGCGGTCTGGATTCGCTCAACTGCTTCGGACATGCCTTTAAGAAGCAAGGGCTCATACAGATGATCGATCGATGGATTCAGAAACCGTGAGGCTTTCTCCGCGTCGTCGTGGCCGCGCGCGATCAATAGAGCGGCCGCAAGCGGCGACACCCCAACCTCCGCGGCGAACTGCCGGGCGGCATTATGGTCATGCTTATGTATTATCCAACGCTTCTGCATTTTAGGCGGCTGAGCTTAAGACTCCTTGCCATAACAAGATTAACAGCACGCTCCCGAGCAACAGCCGATAAACTATAAAGATCATCGTCGAGTACTTACGCAGAAAGGCTATCAAAAACCAGATCGATAGATAGCCAACCACTGCGGCGGAAAGCACACCCGCGATCAGCGGGACGAAAGCGTCCGGAGGGAGGATATACACCGCCTCGCGAAGTTCCAACAGGCCGCTTGCGCCGATCGCCGGGATCGACATCAGGAATGAGAACCGTGCGGCGGTTTCGCGCTTTTGGCCGGCGAACAGGCCACCCATTATTGTCGATCCGGACCGGCTGGCTCCCGGCATGAGTGCGAGGACCTGGGAAAAACCAACAACAATGGCATCCCAAATGCCGAGGTCTCTGATGTCCTTACGCTGAGAGCCAACCGTCTCCGCGATCCATAGCAGCAACGCGATCGCGATCAGCATGGTGGCGATGATCCACAGGTTTTTCGTGCCCTCGCCTTCGATGAAATCCTTTAACAAAAGACCAACCGTTCCAATCGGGATCGAACCGACGATTATTAACCATCCGAGCCAAGCTTCAGTTGAGAGCTTGGAGGGGGTATCCCCAGCTGTCCCCGGCAGGACCACTCCACGCCTTCGCGTTAGCAAATTCCAATGATCGCGAGCGAATGCGGAACTGATGGCCCAAATATCGGATGCCAAGTAAATGAAAACGGCGGCCAGCGTTCCGAGCTGTATGACAGCCATCGTCGCGGTGATCTGCTGTGCATCGCCGTTGTAGATATTCGTCCATCGGCTGGCGAAGACGAGATGTGCGGTCGAGCTGATGGGGATGAACTCGGTCAAACCTTGAACAATCCCTAGAATTATTGCCTGCAAAAGGTTCATACAAAGGCGGTTAGCGACACGGGCTATTTACGGGCAGGTTTAGAATAACACTATTCACGATAGCGGGCACGACCGGCGATGCGGTCGTAAAGCCAGGCGGGCATGAATTTTCCGGCTCGAACTATTGTCGCAAGCTGCCAGGGGAATGCCGCGAACTTTTTCCGTTTTTCTATCGCTTTTATGAAATGCGGAATGGCGTCTTCGAGTTCCATCAGGAACGGCATCTTGTTATGACGTCCTGATGTCAGCGGCGTTTTGATGAAACCGGGCTGGATGATGGTGACGTCGATCCCCTTGTCCATCACGTCCAGCCGAACGCTTTCGAAGAACGCGGTCATCCCGGCCTTGCTTGCAGAGTAGGCGGCCGATTTCGGCAGGCCGCGGAAACCGGCTAGACTTGAGATAGCGACCAGATGCCCGGATCCGCGTTCGATCATTTGCGGCAACACCGCGTGGACGGCGTTCACGGCACCGAGAAGATTAATATCGACGACCTTTTTCACCGACGCGGGCTTATAAGAACGAGTATCGTCATCATTGCCGCCGATTCCGGCATTGGCGATCAATACATCGATCTGGCCGAACTCGGATCGCAGAGCTTCGGCGGCCGCAGCGACGGCCGTCTCGTCGGTTACATCAACCGCAAAGGTTCTTGCCGTTCCGCCGATCTCGGTGCACTGCTCCGCTAATTGATCAAGTAATTCCCGGCGGCGGGCGGCAAGGCCAAGCACGGCACCGCGGCTGGCCAACTCAAGAGCGAGGGCCGCTCCAATTCCGCTCGAAGAGCCTGTGAGAAATATGACCCGACCGTTCCATTTCATACCGGTTAGTCCCGACCTACCATCGCCCCGCGGCCGGAAGCGGTCTAATAATGTGCCGCACCTTTTTTATCTTTTCAACAGAGTTCGGCCACATGTGGGCCGAGGGCTTTAAGGGCCGCGCCTAGTTCAGCCTGGCGGACGAGAAGATGGTCTCGAGAAAATGATGAAAGAGGCAGAATGGGTATCGCCGCTTCGGCAAGGATCCGGGAAACTTCTGCTATAAATCCCGTCACTGACAGATCCATCACGACGTCGAACGTCAGCAATCGATAGCCACGCTCAATCCTCGCATCCGCCAGGCCAGGCAGCATCGTCCGTAGGTCGGTTTCGTCCAGCACCAATGTGACCTCGTTCAGGTCCATAAAGATCATAAAAGGGGCTGACATTCGGGGGCTCAGGGCGGATTCGGCGAGCAATGCGAACCAACGTTCTTTCATTAAGGAAACGATGGCAAAAGTTTCGGGGGATACCGAGACGGAGGACTTTCGGAGAAGCTCAGTAGGGGACGGCAAATGCTTCACACCTCAACGATGGTGGTCACGATCACCGGTTTGGTCCCGAGTTCCCTTTGCACAAAACGCTTGAGGTGGACGCGAAGATTTTCCTTAAAGACGTTCTTGTCGGCGATCTGGTCGCGCTTCATAGCAGAGACGGCCCCGGAAATGGCTTCGCGGGCGTCCGAAGTGAATCCGTTGGTGAGATCTAAGCCCGCAACGCCGTTGAAAGTGATCTGCGGTTCACCGACGAGTTGATGCGTGGACTTGTTGACCGTGACGACGAGCGAAACAGCGCCGCCGTAAGCCAATTTCTTGCGTTCCCTGATCACGTCGTATTCGATTTCGCCGAGTGATTCCTCGTCGATGAATGTCGAGTGGAGTTCGTGCTTCTCGACGACGCGGGCTCCGTATTCGTCGATCTCGAGCATGTCGCCGTTCTCTATTAAAATGATGTTGTCGTCGTGATAGCCGGGAACGTGGTTCTTGACGTATTCCTTGTGCCGGAAAAGCATGCGGTATTCGCCGTGGATCGGAACCAGATATCTGGGGCGGGCCGTTTCGACCATTATTTTGATGTCTTCCTGCGAGGCGTGGCCGGAAACGTGTACGAGCCGGCGCTTTTCTTCGATAATGTTCGCGCCGCGTTTGTATAGGTGGCCGATCAGGCGGCTGATATTCTTCTCGTTACCGGGAATGATTCGGGCCGAAAGCACGACCGTATCGCCCTTTTCGATTTCCATCCCCTTGTAGGCGCCCGTCGCCATGCTCCAAAGAGCAGCGCGGTTTTCGCCCTGTGAGCCCGTGATCAGGTAACAGATCTCGTCATCGTCGTACTTTCGGGCCTCGCCGAGCTCGACCATCGTCCCGTGCCCAACCTTTATCAAGCCTTGGTCGACGGCGATCTCGACGTTCTTCATCATCGAACGCCCTAGAACACAGACCTTTCGCCCGTATTCGTGAGCGAGGTCGAAAATTATCTGCAATCGGTGGATCGAAGAAGAGAATGTCGCGACGAATAATCTTCCTGGCGTTTCTTCAAAGATCTCGCGGAACGCCGGGATAACTGCTTGTTCGGAGGGCGTCCGGCCCGGGACGGTGGCGTTGGTGGAATCGCCTAGAAGGGCGAGCACGCCCTCGTCACCATACTTTTTCAATGTTTTCAGGTCATAAGGCTTTCCGATCACCGGAGTATCGTCGATCTTGTAGTCGCCCGTATGGATCACCGTACCCAGCGGCGTCTTGATCGCAAGCGAAAAGCAATCGACCAACGAGTGCGACGCATGAATAAATTCGATCTGAAAGTTGCCGATCGTGATGATATCGTTCGCCTTGACCCGATGCAGCAGGACGTCGTCGAGCATCTCGAACTCGCTAAGCCGCTTTTCCGCAAGAGCATGAGTAAAACGTGAGGCGTAAACGGGTAAGTTAAATTTCTTCAACAGATACGAGAGCGCACCGATGTGATCTTCGTGGCCGTGGGTTAGGATCAGGGCGGTCAGATCGTCGCGATATTCTTCGAGAAAATCGAAATTCGGAATCGAGATATCGACCCCGTAGGGCGTTTCCTCGGGGAAACCCATCCCAGCGTCGACGATGATCATCTCATCGCCGAACCGGATGCCCATACAGTTCATCCCGAACTCGCCGATCCCTCCAAGGGGTATGATTTCCAATCTGCTCAAACTATTGCCTCTAAATAAGATATTAGATTAGCACATTGAGGTAAGTGTTGTTTTGTTTATTACATTCCGGCCAATTGCAAAAGAATCAGCTCGGTGCATTTAATTGGGTTCGTTGTTTTTTATTTTGGTATTAACAACGCTGGAGTAAGCGCAGCCATTCTTCAAATGTAAGCGACTCTGCCCGGCGCGACGGGTCGATGCCTGATCGCTCTAGTATTTCAGAAGCATCCGGAAAACGCGTTTTGAGATTGTTCAGGATCGTCTTTCGTTTTTGGGCGAATGCGGTGCTGAGAAGGTCGCGGAGAGCCTGTTCGTTTTCGATTATCCGGGGCTTTGGAATGAGCCGGGCCACCGCGCTTGTGACTTTCGGTACGGGGAGAAACGCAATCGGCGGAACTTCGAAGAGTTTTTCCACGTCGAACGCGGATTCGACCAGTACCGTCAGGAAGCCGCGTTCGGAATTACCGGGTTGGGCGGTAATCCGGTCAACAACTTCCTTTTGAAACATCAGGACCAGAGACGAGAAGATATCCCGCTGTGCGGAGAGATGCTGAAGAATCGCGGTGGAAATGTAATAGGGGAGATTGGCGACCAGCTTGAACTGCGGAGTACGGAGCGCGGACTGCGGAATTGTGGTAGCCAGCTGTCTAAAATCGATTTGCGTGGCATCCGCTTCGATGACTTGAAAATTGGAGGCGACGCGAAATTGCCCTCTTAGTTGGAGCACGAGATCCCGGTCGAGTTCGACGGCGGTAATTGAGGCACCGGATTCGACGAGTTTTTCCGTTATGGCACCGCGGCCGGGGCCGATCTCGATGATCGTGTCGGTTTCCTTAGGCTCGACGGCGTCGATGATCTTGCGGATGTAATTCTGATCGACAAGGAAATTTTGGCCGAGTGATTTTTTGGCAAATGACGGACTCACATTTTTCGCAAGACATTACTGCCAGACCTCAATGGTGTAGAACCACTCACCATCGAACAGGATCATGTCGAATCCGTCAAGATCCCCGTGTCGGTATCCGATGAACGCTGCCGAGTTATCTATACCAGCAAGCCTGATCGATCTAATTTGGCCCGGTTTAAGGCGCTCGTAAACTGCTTTAAGACGACTTACCACAATGGACCTGGAATTGTCGTCTTCCGGGGAGTCGGTGACCTGTTCAACTGTCTTTTCGTCTCGACCTTTGTGCGTGACAATAACAACATATCTGTGGAGTTCATCCCATTTTTCGTCGCGTATAGTCTGGAGAAACTTCTCGGTTCGCTGGCGTACTGCCTTTATGGATTCAGCATATTCTTGAGCGGCGATAGTGGCGGGAAGCAAAAACGCTACAAAAAGGAAAGCCGTTCCGGTCAACAATTGTTTCATACTTATAGAAATTATTGCGGGTAACCGGTGATCTCGATGTCGTCGCCATGGCGAATGATTTCAATATCTTTCAGGCGAACGGCATCTGAAAGCTCGTCGGCTCCTTTTCCGCCAATGGCGACTGGAGCAATAAGGCCGCCAATGACGATCGGCGAGCAGATGAATGTCACTTTATCAACGATTCGCGCGTCGATGCAGGCACCGGCCACTTCCGTACCGCCCTCGATGAGAACGGATTGAATCTCTCTTCGGCAAAGTTCTTCGATTATTGCCGGCAGATTTCTCGCCCCGCCTTCCACCGGAACGACCTCGACACCCTTTTCTTGCAGATCAGCGACCCGTTCAGGATCTATGCAGTTTGTGAAAACAATCGTCGGGGCTTCTTCCGTCGTTGTCGCAAGTGTCGAATCGATCGGCAGCCGCAGACGATTATCCAGAATAATTCTCGCTAGCGGACGGCGGCGGCGTTTTCCGCTGCGGTCGGTCAGGCTGGGATTATCGGTGACGGCGGTGTTCGAGCCGACAAGAATCCCGTCGTGCTCGTGGCGGAGTTCATGTACTCTCCGACGCGCCGCGTCACCGGACAGGGCCGTGGAAACGCTGCCCTCCAGAGAAATCCGGCCGTCGAGCGAGGTCGCCAATTTGAGATGCATGAACGGGCGCCGCTTTTTGTGCCAGGTGATGAACTTTTCATTGAGTCTGGACGCCCTGTCCGCAAGAATTCCCGTAACGACTTCGACCCCGGCATTTCTTAAACGTTCAAAACCCTTGCCCGAAACCAAAGGGTTGGGGTCTTCGATCGGACAGACCACGCGTTTGATTCCAGCGTCTATCAGCGCCTCGGTGCACGGCGGTGTTTTTCCGTGGTGATCGTGCGGCTCGAGCGAAACGTAAGCGGTTCCGCCTTTTGCCCTTTCGCCGGCCTCTTCGAGGGCGACCACTTCGGCGTGGACCACGTTGTCTTTTATATAGGCGCCCTCGCCCACGACATCGCCGCTTAAAGCAACGATGACGCAGCCCACGAGCGGGTTAGGCGAGACTAGCCCCACGCCGCGGCGGGCAAGTTCAATTGCGCGGGCAGTGTGACGGACGTCGGTCTCAGTGAACTCTGTCAATCGTGTTTGGGGTTTCAAACCAGTTTCTAGTTTACAGCTTCTTATGCGAAGAGGCTGTTAACGTAATTCTCGGCGTCAAAAACCATAAGATCGTCGACTTGCTCTCCTATTCCAACATAACGGATGGGAAGGTTCAATTCCTTCGAGATCGCGACGGCGATGCCGCCTTTTGCGGTTCCGTCGAGTTTTGTAAGCACGATGCCCGTGACGTTGGCGACCTTGGTGAACTGGCGAGCTTGTTCGAGGCCATTTTGGCCGGTGACGGCGTCGATGACGAGAAGGGTTTCGTGCGGAGCCCCTTGCACCTCACGACCGGCAATGCGTTTCATCTTTTCGAGCTCGGCCATCAGGTTCGCTTTATTGTGCAGGCGGCCGGCAGTGTCGACGATCAGAACATCCGAGTTTCTCGATTTGGCAGACTGCAATGCGTCGAACAATACGGCAGCGGGGTCGGTTCCCTGTTTCTGCTGGACGATTGGCACACCCGCACGACCCGCCCAGATCTCAAGCTGGTCTGAAGCGGCGGCACGAAATGTATCTGCGGCGCAGATGAGAACATCATTGCCTTCGTTCTTGATACGCTGCGAAAGCTTCCCGATCGTCGTGGTCTTGCCTACACCGTTGACGCCGACGATCATCAGAACGTACGGCCGAATCGCGTCGTCGACAGCAGTCTCCGATGGCACGCCGCGATCTGTCGAGTGACGAAGGATATCCAGGAGCTCGTTCTTCATCACCGCTTTAAGGGCGGACAGATCGTTGATCTCCAGTCGCGAAACTCCTTTTCTGATCGCTTCCAGGATCTGCAGGGTCGTCTGCACGCCTATGTCGGTGGAGATGAGCATCTCCTCAAGTTCATCCAAAAGCTGATCGTCGATCTGTTTGCGGCCCTCGAA
>Ga0307413_10000066_pt1 | contig 25897 bp, 24 predicted proteins | sample DK1Ometagenome_3_FD_203714 | JGI IMG/M metagenome (GOLD analysis project Ga0307413, IMG submission 203714) | Maize rhizosphere microbial communities from greenhouse at UC Davis, California, United States - DK15-O-2 | ecosystem: Host-associated > Plants > Roots > Rhizosphere > Soil | place: USA... | reverse complement strand
CATGCTTGGTCAAAAAATAAGATATTTTTATTATAAAGCTACATTAAAAAAGATGGGCAAAAATGTGGTATTTATGTATGGAAGTTTTTGCCAATATCCTAACGCTATTATTGGTGATCGAGTACTTTTTGGATATTACAATACAATTGGCGAAATAAATATGGGAAATGATATTATCATCGGTGGATTTGTAAATTTTTTAAGCGGTACAAAACAACATTCCTTTCAGGATGAAAATCAATCCATAGCTAATCAAAAAGCTGTTGGGAGAGAAGTAATTACGATAGGTTCGGATGTTTGGATCGGAAGTAATTCCGTTATTGCTGCTAATGTAGGGACAAGATGTATTGTTGGAGCAGGAAGCGTTCTGGTTAAATCAGCGGAAAATAAAGGTATTTATGCTGGTAATCCTGCTAAACTAATTAAACAGATCTAATTATATAAAATAGTAATATGAAGTTTTGTGTAGGAATTACAACATATAACAGGCTTTTCTTAATCGAAAGAATGTCATCATCTCTAAATATTTCTCACGATATTAATATGTGTAATTTGAGAGTGTATGATGATAAAAGTTTTGAGTTTAATGTAAATGATATAGAAAAGGTCTTTCCAAATGCGAAAGAAATAATAGTAAGAGATAAAAATTTGGGAGCTGATAGAAATATGTATCAAATGTTTGTAGATTTTTTAAATACAGATGATGATTACTTATTTGTTGCAGATTCAGATTTAATTTTTCACCCTGATTGGTTTTTATTTTTTAACAAGTATGCAGAATTAGATATTCTATCCCTATATAATTCTGTTTCACATGAGTCAATCGGAACTTCTTTAGAGAGCGATGAAATTCTGCATAAGCGTCATATTGGCGCTGCTGGTACAATTTTTAAAAAACATATAGTAAAAAAAATTATTGAAAACGTTCCTCCTTCAAGATGTTATGATTGGGATTGGTCAAATTTCCTAATTAAAGAAGGATATAAGTTAAATGTATCAAAAAGGAGTTATGTACAACATATAGGCATAATTGGTACCAATAATGATGGAGGAACTGTCGTTGATTTTGGATTAAATTTTTTCCCCGGTAACAGTGTAAATGAGAATTATTTGATTGATTTTTTTCAAAATGCACTACTTTCAAAAGATAGATTTATAAAAAAAAGCTATAGCCCGAAAATAATATTAAGAAAAATAAAAAGTCTTATTAAAATATTAAAATGGAAAATAAATAACTCTTAATTTCAAATGGTTTATTTTTTATTTTTATGTTTACTGATGATGTTTGGTATAATAACCTTATCAAGATTAAGTAAAACTTCTATTCTTTTTTTTTCCGTATTAGTATTCATTTCTATTATAATATTTGGAGGTTTAAGATATAATGTTGGCGCCGATTGGGAAAGTTACGAGAGAATTTTTAATGAGGCGAGATTTGATAATGTGTTTGAAATTGGCATAGAGCCATTTTTTAATTTATTAATAATTGTTGTTAAATTTTTTAATTTAAATTATCTTTACCTTGTTTTTATCACCTTTACAATTGCTACAGCATTAAAATTTCAAATTTTATTTAAGTACTCCAACTCTTTTTTCGCTGCATTACTTGTGTATTTTCCAATTCAGTTTATGGCATATGATATAAATGGAATTAGGCAAGGCTTGGCTATTGGGATATTATTTTGTAGCATAGATTCATTATTAAAAAGGAAGCTGTGGGCCTTTTTAGGTATTGTTGCTGTAGCAATGTGTTTTCATTATAGTGCTGTAATTTTTTTTCCATTTTATTTTATATCTAATAAAAAAATTAGGGCAAAATATATTCATATTACAATAACATTAAGTATCCTACTTGGATTTTTATTACAGAAAGTTATTCTTTCATTTTTATTACCAAGACTTAATGGATTGGAGTCTGTATTTGCTCAAAAAGTTTTTAGTTATTCTAGTAGTGAGGAATTTGGTCAAGGTATATCAATAGGGTTTTCAACTTTACACAGGTTAATTATCTTTTATTTGTTTTTCTTCTTTTATGATAAAATAAAATTAAAAGAAGGTTTAAAGAATATTTTGCTAAACTCATATTTTATATCTCTTATACTATATTTTTTATTTTCAGCAATTGAAATAGTAGCCTCTAGAGGTAGCCTTTATTATAGATCATTTGATATTTTAATTATTGCAAGTTTTTTAACTATTCCTAAAAAATTTGAATATAAATTCATTGTATTCTCTTTGATCTGTATTTATGCATTTTTTGGAGTATATACAAATCTTAAATTGCCTTTTAATGGATTAATACCTTATGATAATTCGCTCTTTCACTTTCTAAGATAGACATAGGATAATAAGATAGAAAAAAATAGGTTATAAAAATGAAAAATAAAATAAATTTAGTTATTGATTGCCGTATGATAAATATGTCTGGAATTGGGACATATTTAAAGAATATTATTCCTGGACTAATTGTATCCAATCAATTTAATATTACGTGTATGGGATATGATAATATTAAAGATTTTAATTGGTATGATAAAATAACATATATACCATTAAATTCCTCTATTCTCTCTTTAAGCGAACAATTTGAATTACCTCTAAAGATACCTAAATGCGATATTTATTGGACTCCAAACTGGAATGTGCCTTTTTTTTTAATTAAAGCAAAAAGACGTATTATTACAATTCATGATGTTTACCATCTTGCAAATTCTAAACAATTTTCAAAAATAAAGGTTCTGATTGTAAAAATTTATATGGAATTTATTAAGATTTTATATAAAAATGTAATAACAGTGTCAAACTTTTCAAAACTGGAAATCATTAAATATGCCAAAATAAATGCTAATAAAATTACAGTGATACCATTAGCAGTTGATGATAATTATGCAGAATTTATATCCGATTTTGAAAATGTAGGCCCATATATTTTATATGTTGGAAATGTAAAGCCTCATAAAAATCTGTTATTATCCTTAAGGGCTTTTGAAGAAATAAAAGATAAAACAATTAAGTTTTTTATAGTAGGCAAAAAAGAAGGTTTTATTACAAATGATTTGGAACTTTCAAAATATTTAAATTCTTTAGATTCAAGAGTTTTTTTTACAGGTGAAGTGTCTGATAATAAATTAAAAACATATTATAAAAATGCAACATTCTTTCTTTTTCCATCCAAATATGAAGGTTTTGGACTTCCTATTTTAGAAGCCATGAAATTTAATCTGCCAATTATTTCATCTTCAAGCGCGTCTATACCAGAAGTAGCTGGAGATTGCGTAATTTATTTTGATGCGTATGATAAAAATGATTTAATTAGTAAGATTGATGGATTTCTATCTGCAGAAATTAAATGCGATATAGATAAATATTCAAAACAGTTAAAAAAGTTTAATTGGGTAACTACAGTAGCAAAACATATTGAGTTGTTTAACTCGTCAAAATTATGAAAATTCTTCAAATTGTTAAATATTATGATCCATGCCAGGGAGGTATGGAAAGTGTTGTAAAAAATATAGTAGAAGGAATCGTAGAGTCTTCAGTAGATGTTAGCTTTACAATTTATTCAAATAACCATCTTAGAAATTTTAAAAAAATAATAAAGATAGTAGGTGATGTTACTGTTTTTAAGGAGATTACCCCATTTTATCTTAAAAGTCAGCCTTTAAATTTAAGATATCCCTCATTAAAGATGCTAATAGAAAATAGTGATGTTATTAATCATCACTATCCTTTTCCAACTATGGAATTAGGACTTTTAAGACAACTTAAAAATTTTAAGAATAAAAAATTTATAATTACATGGCATGCTAATATAAAAAATTCAAGATGGAGTTGGATAGAAAAATTCTACAATCCACTTATAAAAAAATTATTAGACAGGGCAGATTATATTGTAGTAACTTCACCTCAGCTATTTGAAGCATCAGATATTCTGAAAGAGTATAAAAATAAAATAAAGATAATCCCATTAAGTTTTGATCCAAAATATAATATTTCAGAAAGTAAAAAATACCCTGCTGATAGACAATTTGAATTACTTTTTGTTGGTAAATTAAGAAAATATAAAGGTGTAGAGTTCTTAATTAAAGCTATTGAGGATTTACCAATTAAATTAACAATAGTAGGGAATGGTGAAGAATTAGAAGCTTTAATGCAACAAATTAAAAGCTTAAATATTCAAGAAAAAGTAAGTTTTATTAGTAACGCTGATGATTTGCAATTGTCACAGATTTATATAAATTCAGATTTGTTTATTCTTCCATCAATCAATGAAGCGGAAGCTTTTGGAGTTGTACAATTAGAAGCGATGGCTAATGGCTTACCAGTAATAAATACCTATTTAGAATCGGGAGTTCCTTTTGTATCATTAAATGATTTTTCAGGTATTACGGTTCAACCTAAATCTTCGGAAAGTTTAAAATCAGCTATTATTAAAATAATAGAGGATAAAGAATTGTATGAGTATTTTTCATCAAATGCCATAAAGAGAGCGGATTTGTTTAGCAGAAAAAAAATGTCCGAATCTTATATTAATTTATATAATGATTAATACAATTTCAATAACTGGATCTACAGGTTTTGTTGGTAAAAACCTTTCTGATTATTTATCATTTAATTGTTTTTCGATTGAAAAAATTTCTTTGCGAAATTTAAATTGGAAAAATAATCTGAGTGGAAATGCAATTATCCATTTAGCAGGAAAAGCACACGATACAAAAAATACTAGTGAGGCATCTGAGTATTTTGAAGTTAACACAAATCTAACTAAAGAATTATTTAATGAATTTTTAAAAAGTGATATTAAAGATTTTGTTTATTTCAGTAGTGTAAAAGCGGTTGCTGATGATGTGTCTGAGATACTTCATGAAGATGTTCATCCAAATCCTAAATCTCCTTATGGACAATCAAAATTAAAAGCCGAAGAATATATTTTATCAAAAGAAATTCCGAAAGGGAAAAGAGTTTTTATCATTAGACCTTGTATGATTCATGGACCCGGCAATAAAGGAAATTTGAATTTACTTTATAATGTAGTTAATAAAAGAATTCCCTATCCATTAGCTGCTTTTTATAATGAAAGATCGTTTTTAGGAATAGATAATCTAAATTATTTGGTCAAGGAAATTTTGCAAAACAAAGAAATTCCTTCTGGAATCTATAATTTTGCAGATGATGAAGTATTATCGACAAATAAGCTGATTGAAATAATTTCAGATACTGCCAATAAAAAGAATTTATCGATAGCAATACCTAAAAGTTTAATAAACGTTATTGCTAAATTTGGAGATTTGATAAAATTCCCATTAAATTCTGAAACAATACAAAAGTTAACAGAAAATTATAGGGTTTCAAATGAAAAAATAAAGTTAGCTATAGGAATTGAGAAACTTCCAAACACAGCAAGACAAGGACTCGAAAAAACAATCAAAAGTTTCATAACCAAATAATGGAATACACAATACTTGGAATTCTTTTAATGATTTTAATGCTGCTCTATTTTAAAGTGGCAGACAAGTTTAATATTATTGACAAACCCAATCAAAGAAGCTCACATACAGAAATTACCTTAAGAGGTGGAGGAATCACTTTTTGGTTCTCTGCCTTGCTTTATTTTGTTCAGCATTTTCAGACTAACTATTTTTTCTTTACCGGAATTACATTGGTAAGTTTAGTGAGTTTTTGGGATGACATTCAAAACCTTTCAAATAAAATTCGAATTTCAGTTCATTTTATTTCAATAACCTTAATTTTTCATGATTTAGGATTATTCAATCTCGTTCCTGTGTGGGGAGTAATAATAGCGTATGTTTTAGCTATCGGACTGATTAATGCCTATAATTTCATGGATGGAATTAACGGTATTACTGGTTTGTACACCTTAGTTGTAATGGGATCATTACTATATGTCAATACAAAAATCCAACTTTTTACTGATGGCAATTTTATAAAATATGCAATGATTGCAAGTTTAGTTTTCTTGTTTTTTAATTACAGGAAAAAAGCTAAATGTTTTGCCGGAGATGTAGGTAGTATTGCAATCGCTTTTTGGATAATTTATTTGGTGTTAAAGCTTATTCTGATAACAAATTCGGTTATCTGGCTTTTATTTTTAGCAATTTATGGGGTTGATGCTATTTGTACTATATTACATCGATTGTACTTAAAACAAAATATTTTTGAAGCGCATCGTTTACATCTTTATCAGGTATTAAGTAATGAATATAAAATTCAGCATAGGTTGGTTTCATTATATTATGCACTGGCACAAATAGTAATTTCTGTTTTGGTTATTTATTTTTATCAAAAAGTACAGGATTTAATTTTATTTGTATTTATAATTACACCTTTACTTTTAGTATATACTTTAAAATTTTATTTATTGAATAAAAATAATTTGAAAGTTAATATATGATTCCTAAAATAATTCAGGGTGGAAATTTTTCAGATCATCGCGGAACTATTTCATTTGTAAATGATTTTAGTTTTAAAGATATTGAGAGGTTTTACATTATAAGTAATTCAGATGAAAATCCAATTCGCGCGTGGCAAGGGCATAAGTTAGATGCTAAGAATTTCTATTGCTTAAACGGATCTTTTAAAATTCATTTTGTAAAAATCGATAATTGGGAAAACCCTTCAAAAGATGTAGTTATAGAAACAATATTTGTTTCTGATTCAGAAAGTAAAATTGTTCATATACCGGCTGGTTATGCAAATGCAATAGAATCTCTTCAAACAAACTCAAAATTAATTTCCTTTTCAACTTTGCCATTAGAAAATGTTGGCGATGATGATGTTCGTTATAATTCAGATTATTGGAAAATAAATGGAAAATAAACGAATTTATTTATCTCTTTCACAACAAAGTGGTTTTGAACAAGAATATATTCAGAAGGCATTAGAAACAAACTGGCTTACTTCTGGTGGACCAAATGTTGATGATTTTGAAAATAAATTGCAAAATTATTTTTCCGATGGATCATTCATTACAGCTTTAAACTCAGGAACTTCTGCCATACATTTGGCCTTAATTTTATTAGGAGTAAAAGTTGGAGATGAGGTTATTTGTCAGACTCTGACGTTTTCGGCATCAGCCAATCCTATTTTATATCAGGGAGCAATCCCTGTTTTTGTAGATAGTGAACCTGATACTTGGAATATTAGCCCGGAATTTCTTGAAATTGCGATAAAAGATAGAATTAAAAAAGGAAAGAAACCTAAGGCAATCATTACTGTTCATTTATATGGAAATCCGTACAAAGTTCAAGAAATACATGCAATAGCAGATCGTTATGATATTCCTATAATTGAAGATAGTGCAGAAGCACTTGGGAGCTCTTATAAAGGTGTAAAATGTGGAACTTTTGGAACTTTTGGGATTCTTTCATTTAATGGAAATAAAATTATTACAACTTCAAGTGGAGGTGCATTAATTTCAAATTCAAAAGAATCAAAAGAAAAAGCTATTTTTTATGCAACTCAGTCAAAAGATGTTGCCGTGCATTATCAGCATAGTGAAATAGGTTATAACTATAGAATGAGCAATGTTTGTGCAGGTATTGGATTGGGACAAATTAAAATACTTGAAAATAATATTTCAGCAAGAAGAGCAACACATTTTTTTTATAAGGATCTTTTTGATAGTATTAAAAATGTAACTCTTTTCGAAGTATTAAATGAAGATTATTTTTCAAACTATTGGTTGAATGCAATTTTGATTGAGCCAATTTTGGAAAAAAAAATAAATAACGAAACTTTGCGACTTGCTTTTGAAAAAGTAAATATTGAAACTCGGCCACTGTGGAAGCCGATGCACTTACAGCCAATTTTCAAACAATATCCTTATTACGGTGATAAAGTTGCTGAGAATTTATTTTCAAAAGGGCTCTGTCTGCCTTCCGGATCAAATTTATCAAAAGAGGATAAAATTAGAATTGAAGAGGTTATTAAAACCTTTTTTGATTATTAAATAGAAATAAGAATTACATTTTAATATGAAAATTGAAGAAACATTTATAAAAGATTTAGTGGTTGTAGAACCGGCCGTTTTTGATGATGAAAGAGGTTATTTTTTTGAATCTTACAGCAAAACTAAATTTGAAGATTTAGGAATTAATATTGAATTTGTTCAGGATAACCAGTCTTTTTCGAAAAAAGGTACTTTAAGAGGTTTGCATTATCAAAATCCACCTTTTGCGCAAACAAAATTAGTTCGTGTTTTAGAGGGTGAAATAATTGATGTTGCCGTAGATTTAAGAAAAGATTCTCCAACTTTCGGTAGATCATTTAGTGTTTTATTATCAGCAGAAAACAAAAAACAATTATTAGTTCCTCAAGGATTTGCACACGGTTTTTCGGTTATTAGCGAAACAGCTTCCGTAATGTATAAATGTGATCAATTTTATAATAAACCATCTGAAGGCGGAATTAAATATGATGATCCATCGCTTAATATTGATTGGGGTATGGATTTAGAAGAAGCAATAGTTTCTGAAAAAGACCAGATACTTCCTTTTATCGAAAATTGTAATAGTTTATTTTAATGAAAAAAATTCTTGTAACGGGAGCAAATGGACAATTAGGATCTGAACTCAATGTTTTATCCATTAATTATCCAAATTATCAATGGATCTTTGCAGACAGAACGAAAGTTACATTAGATAACCTCGATCTTTTGAATACACAATTAGAAAATATTCAACCCAATATAATTTTAAATTGTGGTGCCTATACAGCAGTTGATAGAGCAGAGACTGAAAAAGAATTAGCGTTTACAATTAACAATTTAGCTGTTGAGTTAATAGCAAAATATGCTGCAGAAAATAATGTGAAATTAATTCATGTTTCAACAGATTATGTGTTTGATGGATCTTCAGCTATTGCATTAAATGAAGAAGCACCCACCAATCCAATAAATGTTTATGGAGAAAGCAAGTTGGCTGGCGAAATAGCGTGTTTAAATAGTTGTCCCGATTCAATTATTATTAGAACTTCTTGGGTATATAGCAAATTTGGCAACAATTTTGTTAAGACAATGCAAAGATTAATGCAGGAAAGAGAATCGATTAATGTTGTCAACGATCAAATTGGTTCGCCAACTTATGCTGCAGATTTGGCTCAGGCGATGATTGATATCTTGGAATCTTCAAACTGGGTTCCGGGTATTTACAATTATTCAAACGAAGGAGAAATAAGTTGGTATGAGTTTGCATTGAGCATAAAAGAATTTGGAGGTTATAATTGTAATGTTGGTGGAATTCCATCATCTTCATATCCAACTCCTGCAAAAAGACCCGAATTTTCATTGTTAGATAAGAAAAGAATTAAAGCTATTTATAATTTAAATATTCTCAATTATAAAGAGAGTTTAAGAAAAATGTTTATATAGAATAAAGGTGATTTTAAGATTTGGATTTATTCAGTAAATTATGAAAAGTCTAATTCAAAATATAAAATAAAGATTTATGAAAGGAATTATATTAGCCGGAGGTTCAGGCACGCGTTTGCATCCTTTAACATTGGCAATGAGCAAGCAAATGATGCCTGTTTATGATAAACCAATGATTTATTATCCGTTATCAACGTTGATGATGTCTGGGATCAATGAAATATTAATTATTTCTACTCCACATGATTTACCAAATTTCAAAAAATTATTAGGGGATGGTTCTAGTTTGGGCTGTAAATTTAGTTATGCAGAACAAGCGATTCCTAATGGACTAGCTCAGGCTTTTGTAATTGGAGAAGAGTTTATAGGTAAAGATGACGTAGCGTTAATACTTGGTGATAATATCTTTTTTGGCTCCAACATGCAGGAACTATTAAAATCAAATACAAAACCAAATGGAGGAGTAGTTTTTGCGTATCATGTTTCAGATCCTGAGCGCTATGGTGTGGTCGAATTTGATGAGAATTACAAAGCGATTTCTATAGAAGAAAAACCACAAGAACCAAAATCCAGTTATGCGGTTCCGGGATTGTATTTTTATGATAATTCAGTCGTAGAAATTGCTAAAAATATTAAGCCAAGTGCCAGAGGTGAATATGAAATTACAGATGTAAATAAAGTTTATTTAGAAAGAGAAGCTTTAAAAGTTGGCATTTTGAGCAGAGGGACGGCATGGTTAGATACAGGAACTTTTAATAGTTTGATGCAAGCAGGACAATTTGTTCAGGTACTTGAAGAAAGACAAGGATTAAAAGTAGGATGTATCGAAGAAATTGCATGGAGACAGGGCTTTATAAATGATACTCAGTTAGAGGAGCTTGCCTTGCCTTTAGTAAAATCTGGATACGGATCATATTTAATTGATTTTTTAAAACAAAAGAAAAAAGTTGTTAAAGTTTAATTTCTGTTAGAGAAACAATTTTTTGAAACCTTTAATTTGTACTTTTGTATGTAATACGAAGTTTACAAAATTAAACAGAACCCAAATTGAATACAGAAGAGCAAGCTAAAATAAGGACTTTGTTCCATAATTTCCTATCCCCTAGAAATTTAAGGGCAAATATTAATAACCTGAGTTATTTACCCAGGTGGATTATTATTGCTATAGATGTAATGGTGCTGATTTTTTCATTCACATTTACATACATGCTGTTTGAAGGAACAGCATTAGGGTATATTATTACATCACATCATTTCTACTTTGTTGGGAGCTTACTTTTTGTAAATATATTTTTCTTTTGGTTGTTTAGAACCTATTCGGGAATTATTAGACATTCCTCTTATATAGATGCCATTAAACTGCTGTTTTCTCAAATGTCAGTTTTGGTGTTTTTCTTGTTTTTTAATCTGGTTTTTGAATTATATGCAGGACATAAAGCTTTTTTAAATACAGCTCTCTTTATTAATTTAGTGCTGTCTTTTTGCGGATTGTTTTTATATCGTGTAATTGTAAAACAGACTTTTGAATTATATTTTTCAGAAAAAACGAGCACTAAATTAATTAGAACAGTTATTTATGGAACAGATGCTAATGCTATTTCAGTAGCCAATGCATTAAAATTTGAAACTCCTTCTCGTTTTAAAATAGTTGGTTTTGTTGATAAGAACAATCAAAATGCATCTAAGAGAATGTTGGATTTACCAATTTTGATTTTAAGAAAAAAATTACCAGCCTTAATGCGTTCAGTTGCGGCAGAAGGTGTAATTATAGCTGATAAAAGTTTAACTAAAGATGAACAGTTAATTATTGTTGATCAATGTTTAGAATTCAACTATAGAGTTTATACAGTTCCTTTGATTTCTGACTGGGAAAATCAAAAGGAAATTTCTCAAAAGGTAAAAAATATCCAGATTGAAGATTTATTAGAAAGAAAACCGATAGTTCTGGATAGCAAGTCAATTTCAAAGCAATTAAAAGACAAAACAATTCTTATCACGGGCGCAGCCGGATCAATAGGAAGCGAGATCGTAAGACAAGTACTTGGTTTTAATCCTAAAAAAGTAATTATTTTAGATCATGCCGAAACTCCACTTCATAATTTATGTTTAGAAACTTTGGGTATGAATTCTGAAACAAAAATTATTGCTGTAATTGCTGATGTAAGAAGTAAGAAAGCATTAGAAAAAGTTTTTAAAATGCATACCCCACATGTTGTTTTTCATGCTGCTGCTTATAAACATGTGCCATTGATGGAAGAAAACCCTTCACAGGCAATATTAACGAATATTAAGGGAACTAAAAATTTAGCTGATTTAGCGTGTAAATACTTTGTAAAGAAGTTTGTAATGGTCTCAACAGATAAGGCTGTTAATCCGAGCAATGTAATGGGCGCCAGCAAACGAATCGCTGAAAAATATGTACAGTCTCTATTTTTGAAAAACCAAAAAGAGAATGTAGAAGGTGCAACAAAATTTATTACTACTCGTTTTGGAAATGTTCTGGGATCAAATGGCTCAGTTGTTCCTTTGTTTACCAAACAAATTGCTGAAGGCGGACCGGTAACAATTACACATCAGGATATCATACGATATTTTATGACAATACCGGAAGCTTGTCAATTAGTTTTAGAAGCCGGAGCGATGGGTAATGGAGGAGAAATTTATATTTTTGATATGGGTAAACCAGTCAAAATAATAGATTTGGCAAAGAAAATGATTAAACTAGCAGGTTTTATCCCTGATAAGGAAATAAAAATAAAAATTGTTGGTTTACGACCAGGTGAAAAATTATATGAAGAGTTATTAAACGATACATCTAAAACTTTACCAACTTATCATAATAAAATCATGATAGCGCAAGAAATACAGGATGAATATGAAAACCTGCATACTGAAGTCGATGAGCTTATAGGAATTGCGGATTTTTATGATAATGATGACATTGTATCTAAAATGAAAAAAATAGTTCCAGAATTTAAAAGTATGAATTCTGCTTTTGAAGTTCTGGATAAATAAGTTTTGGTCAGTAAGTAAAATTTAAATAAAAGAAAAGGTGTTTTTAATTAAACGCCTTTTTTGCTTTTTGTATACTATTTTAATATGGTAAAAATCCTGTTAATTTAGTAAGTCTGATTGGTTTTAAAATATAACATAGAAGTGTTAAAAAATACTTTTTTATAATTTTTAAATTCCTATTATTGCAGTCCCCAATGTAATGAAAAATAAAATGCACAATAACAATGTTTCTAACGATTGGTTGTTTGAAATAACGCCCAAAAATAAATTCTTTTCGCTAAATTTAAAAGAGGTTTGGCAATATAGAGATTTGCTGTTTCTATTTGTAAAACGTGATGTTATTACAGTTTACAAGCAAACCGTTTTAGGACCACTCTGGTATTTAATTCAACCACTATTTACTTCAATAACTTTTACTATAATTTTTAATAATGTTGCCGGTATAAATACTGGTACTGTCCCTCCGTTTTTATTTAACCTCGCGGGAATTACAGTTTGGAATTATTTTACAGCCTGTCTTAACGGAACTTCTGATACTTTCAAATCTAATGCGGCAATATTCGGAAAAGTTTATTTTCCCAGAATTATAACTCCTTTATCAGTTGTAATTTCTAATTTAATCAAATTCGGAATTCAATTTTTTATTTTTATAGCTTTTTACATTTTTTATTATTTTAAAGGAGCAAACTTATCTTTAAATGGTTCAATTTTACTTTTCCCAGTCTTAATTACAATAATGGGTATTTTAGGTCTTGGACTAGGAATGTTAATTTCTTCAATGGTAACTAAATACCGTGATTTTAGTTATTTCATTACTTTTGGTATACAGCTTTTAATGTACTTATCAGCAGTAATGTATCCAATGGAATTAATAAAAGAAAAACTGCCAAATTACGGATGGATTGTTGAATATAATCCTCTTGCTTACATAATTGAAACAGGTCGTTATATGCTTCTAGATGTTGGTGAAATTTCAATTCCCGGATTACTTTATACTTTGGTAATTACAATTGCAGTATTTTTTATTGGTCTTTTAGTTTTTAATAAAACCGAAAAGAGTTTTATAGATACAGTATAAAACTAATTTTTAATCAGGAGAAAAATTAAAATTTACAATTAATATATATTATAATTGGAAAAAGATATCATTTTAAAAGCTGAAAATGTCTCTAAACAATATCGCTTAGGACAAGTAGGAACAGGTACGTTAAGTCATGACATAAATAGATGGTGGCATCAGATTAGAGGAAAAGAAAATCCATATTTAAAAATTGGAGACACCAATGACCGTTCAACAAAAGGAGATTCAGACTATGTTTGGGCTTTGCAGGATATTAATTTTGAGGTTGAGCGTGGTGAAGTTTTAGGGATAATAGGTAAAAATGGAGCGGGAAAATCAACACTTTTAAAAATACTTTCAAAAGTAACGGCACCAACCACGGGAAGCATAAAATCAAGAGGTAGAATAGCTTCTTTATTAGAGGTTGGGACAGGTTTTCATGGTGAAATGACAGGTCGTGAGAATATCTATCTTAACGGTGCTATTTTAGGAATGACTAAAAAAGAAATTTCTTCAAAGTTAAACGAGATTATTGATTTTTCAGGTTGTGAGCGTTACATTGATACACCGGTAAAAAGATACAGCAGCGGAATGACTGTAAGATTAGCTTTTGCAGTAGCGGCATTTTTAGAGCCTGAAATTTTAGTAATTGATGAGGTTTTAGCCGTCGGAGATGCAGAGTTTCAAAAGAAGGCTATTGGCAAAATGCAGGATATTTCAAAAGGAGAAGGAAGAACTGTTTTATTTGTAAGTCATAATATGGCTGCAATAGAAACACTTTGTACACGCGTTATTAGCATGCAGTATGGAAGAATTTGCGGAGATGGAAATGCAACAAAAGTAATTTCAGATTATTTACAGAATAGTTCTTTTTCAGAACGAAAAATTAATTTTGATAACATACAAGAAGCTATTGGTAATGAAAATATACGAATTTTATATGCTGCTATAGAAAATGCATCTGTACCAGATAAAGAAGATGTTATTGATGTTACTTCGGCAATGGATTTTAAATTGAAAATTGTAAATCAAACCAATGCTGAAAGAATTTCATTAGGATATGACTTAACAACAATTAAAGGAGATGTTGTATTTGGATCAGGAGGAAAATTTGATTGCAAAATTGGAAAAATCACAGAACTTTGCTGTAAGATTCCGGCAAATTTATTAAATGATGATCTCTATCAAATAAATGTTTACTTTCATACAAATGAAATGAGAGGCTTGTATAATAACGGAGAACTGTTAACCTTTGAAGTAAAAGATGTTAAGAGAGAATCTGGATATTTAGGAAAAATAAATGGAATTATTAGACCACAATTAAAATGGGAGATAAGCCATGAGTAAGTGGTTTAACATAAAAATTGATGCTACAGGGCTCTCAATATTTAGGATCTTTTATAGTTTAGTTTTGTTCTGCGAAATACTTCAATTATATAAATTCAGGAATATAATTTATAGTAAAGAGCCTTTTGTTACCATTGGAGAACTAGACGTTTCGTTTATTTTTTATTTTTGGTTTGTTACAATAATATTAATTGTTTTAGGGTTATTTACTCGTTTTGCTACTATAATAAATTATATATTTTCGGTTATAATATTTAGTTCAGCTGCAAAATTTGAGTACCACGTCTTTTATGTTTACGTTGGTATTAACTTTTTGCTCATGTTTATGCCAATTGCAAGAGTACTTTCATTAGATAACTTACTGCAAAAAATTAAGTTTTCAAATATTCATAAAACCTACAATGTAGATTCCAAAATTCTGCAGGTTAATTACTGGATGCCCGTTTTTATCGGAATTGGATTAGTTTATATTGATTCTGTTTTTCATAAACTTTCCAGTAAAATGTGGATGGACGGTTTAGGAGTCTGGTTACCATCCAGTTTGCCAATGGTTACCTGGAATGATACTTCTTTTTTACTAAATCAGGAGTGGCTCGTTAAATTTTTGGGTTATTTGGTTCTGGTTTTCGAAACTACTTTTATATTCCTATTCTGGTTTAAAAAATCGAGAATACCTTTTTTTATCTTAGGCGTTTTTTTTCATATAGGTATATTAATAGCCTATCCTATCCCTTATTTTGCTTTAACTTATATTGCAATATACTTGCTTTTAGTTCCGGTTTCTATTTGGGAAAAATTAGGGCAAAAACTAAAATTTAAAAACACGATATACACTTTCTATTATGATGCTGAATGTCCTTTGTGTCATAAAGTAGTAATAGTGATTAAACATTTTGATGTTTTTAATACTATAAAATGTCAAACAGTTCAGGGTAATTATTTAAATGATGAAGCACTTAAAAATTTAGATCAGGAAGTTTTATTGATAAATATTCATGGTGTAAATTCTAAAGGAAAAGTTTTAGTTGGATACTGGGCTTATATGCAATTATTGAAGTCATTAGTATATACATATCCTTTAGGATTACTGGGAAGCATACCTGGGATTTCTTATTTAGGACAAAAAATTTACCGTTACATAGCCGGAAATCGTCTTACTGAAAGATGTACTGTCGATAATTGTTCTATACCTGTTTTTAATAAACCAATTAACGAAGACGAGGATATTTTGATAAAAGGTTTTAATCAATTAAGTATTACCAAAACCTTTTGGAAATCGATAGTAATTATTGTTGTGTTTGGACAGATATTAATGATTTGGTATTCGCCAACAATTCAAAATCATTTTCCTAAGGCAGCCCAGATAAATAGATTAATTAAAGGTTTTTACGAACCAACCGAATGGGGTTATAAAAAATTCATGGGCTTAACGCATCATCCTGTTTTTATGTATGATCATCATTTTAGTGGGTATAATCATATTTTTAAAATTGAAGCCATAACAAACAGCGGAGAGAAATTAATAGTTCCTTTGCTGGATGAAGACGGTTTGGTAAATAATAGTTATGCTAATGGTGCTTTGTGGGTTAACTATACGTTTAGAATAAACAACCGTAATTTTGATCTGGAGAACTTTAAAAAAGGAATAATTCCATATTTAAAATACTATCAAAGCACAAATAATCAACATATTGTTGAGTATACTTTTTATGTAAAAGAAATAGTGACTCAGGAAAAATGGGAAAAAGATTTTCTAAGAAAACAAATTGCTAAACCCTGGAATGAAATAGGAACTTGCAACATAGAAAAAGACTCCACTGTATTTAAATGGAATAATAAGATGCAGGAGATTTTAGAAAAAGAAGCCAATGAAAAATAATTTTTTATTTAGCGCAATAAATCAATAATTAGTTGTGATTTATGAAAATATTAATCACAGGGATATATGGTTTTCTGGGTTCGCATTTAGCTAAAAAGCTATCGCAAAAACATAGTGTAACAGGTTTGTATCATACTGAAAAGCGAATGGTATTGAATCCTGAGATAGTATGTTTTAACAAACTTGAATCAATTGATGTTATACCCGATGTCATAATTATGTGTCATGCAGCAGTATCTTCAGGCACAACAAATCTCGATAAGACAAAATTATTTGAAACCAATGTAGATTTTACCAAAAAGATAGTTGAAAAATTCGCTGATATTAAAAGTATTTACATTTCTTCGGTCTCTATTTTTGGTACTAAAAATGAAATTATTAACGAGCAGTCTTTTGCTAATCCCGAAACAGATTATGCAGAGTCAAAATTATCAGGAGAAAAAGAAGCAAGTCAAAATTCAAATTCAATAATTATACGTTTTTCATCATTGTACGGAAATGAAATGAAAGAAAACACATTAATACCTAATTATTGTAACCAGGCTTTGCAATCTCAAAAAATTCAGGTTTGGGGAGATGGAAGCAGGCGTCAAAATTACATTCATATTAATGATGCTGTCAGTTTAATTGAAAGCGCTATAGCAAGTAAAATAAAAATTGATTTTCCGATTCTTGGCGTTTCTCCAAAAGAATATTCAAATGACGAAGTAGCAAAAATAATCTCAGAATTAACAAATTCAGAAATTAATTATATCAATCACGACGATTCGCCATCATTTCATTACAATAATGAAATGACTCAAAAAATATTAAATTGGCAATCTGAAATCGAACTAAAAAATGGTTTGAAACATTATTTAGAATGGAAAAAAAAGTAGTTTTAGTTACCGGAATTGGAGGAAATGTAGGACAAGGGGTTTTAAGAAATTTAAGATCATTAAATCTTGATGTAGTTGTTATCGGAACTGATATCGCTTCTTTTACGGCCGGAAACCATCTTTGTGATTTTACATATCAAGTTCCTTATTCTTACTCAGAAGAGTATATTCCAACTATTCAAACAATAATTGAAAAAGAAAATGTTGCCTTAATCATTCCAACTACTGATTATGAAATTTATTATCTGGCATTGCATCAGCCAGTTTTAAATGCAAAAGTAGTGGCAAGTAATCCCAAAACAGCAAAAATATACCTGGATAAATACCTGACTTATTTACATCATGAATCATTAAATATTCCATTTTCAAAATCATGGCTGCCAAGTGAGTTTAAAAATGAAATAAACGATATCATTGTAAAACCGCGTGAAGGAAGAGGTTCGAGAGGTATTTCTATCAATCCAGAAAATCCACAAAGTTTTTCAGATGAGTTTATGATCCAGCCTTTGCATAAAGGAATTGAAATTACAACTGCTTTTTATGTAAAAAAAGACGGAAGTTTACACGGTTTATTTACTATGAAAAGAGAATTAACCAACGGAGCTACTTCAAAATCTCAGACCACAAAAATATACGACAACGAATTAAGAGTTATCATCGAAAAAATGATTGAATCTAAAGGATTAACAGGAAGTATAAATTTGCAGTCTATCGTAACCGACAAGGGCGAAATTATTCCCTTTGAAGTAAATTGCCGAATATCAGGAACAAATTCTATAAGACATAATTTAGGATTTCAGGATGTAAAATATACAATTCAGGAATATTTACTCGATGAAAGTCCTGATGAAGTAAAAGCCATAGATGGAATTGCAGTTCGATTATTATATGACATAATATATCCTAATGCTATCAATGAAGATGAATTAAATAATAATAAATCTCAACATATAATTTATTAAATGAAATATTTATTATTAGATGTTGCCGGAACAATTCTGCATAAATCGGATATATTTACAAAAATAAATGAAACGTTACATCGTTATGGACATTCGATAGCTGTAACGGAGCTAAAACACAATCATAAATTACTTTCTGAAGCAATAAAATTTCCGGATAGAACAAATGCCGCTTTCTACATTAATTTTAATTCAGAGCTGCTTTATTCATTGGGAATTATCCCTACGGAAGAATTATTAAAAGATATTTTTCAATCTTGCTCTTATTTACCGTGGGAAAAATTTGAAGACACAAAAGTTTTGAGTGAAATTGAAGTTCCGATAGGGATAATTTCAAATTTTAATTCATCACTTAAAAATGAACTTGATAAGCATTTTGGTTCTATTTTTTCAGACTTTTTTGTTTCCGAAGAAATTGGAATTTCAAAGCCTTCAATAGCATTTTATCAAAAAGCACTGGACAAAATAAAGGTAGAGCCTGCAGACATTTTATATGTTGGAGATTCTGTTAAATTAGATTTAGAACCATCTTTAAAATTAGGAATTAATTCTTATATAATTGACAGAGATAATTTTTATTCGTATAATTCCCGCACATTAAAATCACTTTCAGAACTAACAAAACTGATTTAAATAATATGAAAACATTAGCTATAATTGGTTCAGGAGATTTAGGGCAGCAAATTGCACATTATGCGTTGTCTGATCATCAATATAGTAATGTTGTTTTTTTTGATGATTTTGCTCCTGAAAAACTGAAAAACTCAATTCCTGTAATTGGTAAAACAATAGATGTAGAAAAGGCTTTTCAATTAAAACAATTTGATGAACTTTTAATTGGAATCGGATATAAGCATTTAGCAGAAAAGAAAAAAATATTCAATGAATTCAAAGATAAAATTCCCTTTGGAAAATTAGTGCATTCAACTGCCCTGATCGATCCAACCGCTATAATAGAAAAAGGTGCCGTAATTTATCCCGGCTGCATTATTGATGCTAAAGCTGTCATTAAAAAAAATGCTGTTTTAAATATTGGATGTACCATTGCACATGATAGCGTTATAGGTTCACATTCTTTTTTGTCGCCAAGAGTTGCTGTAGCAGGATTTACAACCGTTGGGGAGCAATGTTTTCTGGGAATTAATTCAACAATTATTGACAATTTAAATATTATAAATAAAACCCAAATAGGAGCTGGATCACTCGTCATAAAATCAATAGACAAACAAGGTTTATATGTTGGTAATCCGGTACGATTCATAAGATAATGATAAATTTTAATAAACCTTATTTAACAGGCAGCGAAACCAGATACATTGAAGATGCAGTAGCATCAGGCAAGATTTCAGGCAATGGTAAATACACACAATTATGCCAGCAATTTTTTGAACAAAATTATAATTTCGGAAAATGTTTGCTAACAACATCATGCACAGATGCGTTAGAAATGGCTGCGATTTTAATAAATATTGAGCCAGGCGATGAAGTGATAATGCCATCATATACTTTTGTTTCTACAGCAAATGCATTTGTATTGCGAGGCGCAAAGATTGTTTTTGCAGATTCTAATGCAGAAAACCCAAATATTGACACCAGCAAACTGGAATCTTTAATTACGTCTAAAACCAAAGCCATCGTTCCGGTGCATTATGCCGGTATTGCTTGCGATATGGATACGATCATGGATCTTGCCAATCGTTATAATTTATTTGTTATAGAAGATGCGGCACAAGCTATTGATAGTTTTTATACCGGAAAAGATGGTATAAAAAAGGCATTAGGATCGATAGGCCATTTGGCTGCTTTTTCTTTTCATGAAACCAAAAATATTATTTCAGGCGAAGGAGGAATGTTGGCAATTAATGATATGCAGTTTGCAAATCGTGCCGAAATTATTTGGGAAAAAGGAACAAATCGTTCGGCATTTTTTAGAGGAGAAATCGATAAATACGGCTGGGTTGATATTGGTTCGTCGTTTTTACCTTCAGAAGTTATTGCCGCTTTTCTTTGGGCACAAATCGAACATTTAAACCAAATTCAGGAAAAGAGAAAACAAATCTGGAACCAATATTACAATAGTTTAAAAGAACAAGAAAATGAAGGACATTTTAGATTGCCTAAAATACCAAAGTTTGCTACAAATAATGCGCATATGTTTTATCTCGTTTTTGAGTCATTCGAAAAAAGAAATGAATGTATAGCCAGTTTAAAAAAGCAGGAAGTTCATGCTGTATTCCATTACTTGAGTTTGCACAAAAGTCCTTATTATGCAGATAAACATACAGGAGAAGATCTGGAATGGACCAATGAATATTCTGAAAGATTATTACGTTTGCCATTTTATTATGAATTGAAAGAAACGGAACAGGTAAAAATTATTGAGATAATAAAGGATTTATTTCATGTCAGTTAAAATTATTCATATTTGTCAGGACGAAAAATTTATCAATTCTGCCATACAGCAGTTTGAATTTAGTTTTCCTAATAATAATACTTTTTATATTGTAAGCCATCTGCCGGATTTTGTACATGTAAAATCTCAAGAGTGTGTACAGCATTGTAATATTCAGGAACTGAAAGTTATTGCCAACACATTGGATAAATCAATTTTAGTAGTGTTGCATAGTTTGTCTGATATTTTTTATGATTTTGTATTGCAATTACCAAAAGAAAATACGGTTATTTGGTTGTGCTTTGGTTTTGAAATCTATAATGATGCTAATTTTTATAAAACAAAAAACCTGCTTGACACCATTACAAAAAACAGATTTCCGGAAGTTAAAACTCTTAAAAATAAAAAAGTAAAAGATTTAATTAGGCCATATTACCGTTTATTAAATAAAAACCTGCCTTTATCTTCAAGAGAATATAAAGTAAAAGTTTTAAAGAGAATTAACTTTTTAGGAAGCTCTTTTAAAGAAGAATTTGAGTTTATAAGTTCGTTAATTAAACAAAAAAAACTTTTTTTCGATTTTTGGTATTATCCGTTAGAACAAATTCTGGATGTTTTTACACCGCTTAATTTAAATAAGAAAAACATATTAATTGGTAATTCCGGGAGTACTTCAGGAAATCATTTAGATGTTTTTGCCCAATTAAAAAGATCTAATTTAACGGCAGAAAAAATTATTGTACCATTAAATTATGGCGAACCCAAATACATTGACGTTGTTGTAAAAGAAGGAAATAGTCACTTTTCTCAAAGGTTTCAGCCTTTATTAGAATTTCTATCCTTACAGGAATATAATGTTATTCTTGAGGAAGTTGGCATTGCGATCTTTAACAATAAAAGACAACAGGCTGTTGGCAATACCATTGCTTTATTATGGATGGGAGCTAAAGTTTTTTTAAGTAAACACAACCCTTTTTATCATTTTTTAAAGAGAAAAGGATTGCATATTTATTGTTATGAAATTGATTTAAATGAGCAAAATTGCAATCAATTATTATCTTTACAGCAAATTGAGCACAACAGATCTATATTATTTAGTTTCTTAAATAGAGAAAAATTAGCAATCGAATTACAAGAACAAATTTTGAAAATTAATGCAAAATAACCTCCCATTATTTATAGTTTTAAGATTTAGTATTCATAATGAAATATTTATTTAATTATGAACATTCCCCTTGTATCCATAATTATTCCTACCTACAATCGAGCCCATTTAATAAAAGAAACACTTGATAGTATTGCTGCACAAACCTATAAAAATTGGGAGTGCATTATTGTAGACGACGGATCTACTGATGATACTGAAATAGTTGTAGAAAAATATGTTATAGTAGATAATCGTTTTCAATATCATCAACGCCCCAACAATACACAAAAAGGCGCCAATAGTTGTCGAAATTTTGGATTTGAATTAAGTAAAGGAAATTATATTAACTGGTTTGACGATGATGATATCATGTTAGAAGGCTTTCTTAAAGAAAAAATAGAACTGTTTAATACTGATGTCGATTTAGTTATTTGTTCAGGAATATATGTAAATGAAAACTTAGATAAGATAGAAATTATAAATCTTGAAGAGCAGTCATTTTTATTTAAAGACTACGTTTTATGGAAATTGCATATCATTACAAATTCTATACTGTTTAAAAAGAGTTTCTTAAGTAATAAAGAATTATTTAGTCTTAAAATTTCCAGAGGACAGGAAGCAGAACTTTTTTCAAGGTTATTTTATAAATTACCTAAAGAAAAATATGCGATATTAAATACGCCATTGTTTTTATACAGACAGCATAGCGGTACAAAAACATATCGAAATAGTAGTTATGTAAAAGCATATAAAGAATCTCAAACAATAATTGCAATCGAAAATTTAAAAAAAAGCATACAATTAAATGACTCCGAATTAATTGCAAGATATTATGATGATTTGATAAATTTCTTTTATACAGGATTAGGACAAAAGCATATTAAAAATTGTGTTTTTATTTTTAAAAATGCTACCCCACAATTTTTTTTAATAAATAAAAAGCTTGCTGTAAATTTTGCGATCAGTTCATGCTTTTTTATAATTATAAAAAGAGGAAGTTATACAATTGAAAAATATTTTAAAAACTTTTCCTTACAATGAAATTAATTAGCATAATTATCCCAACATACAATAGAGCTGATTTAATTGCAGAAACACTTGATAGCCTATTAAATCAAATTTACCAAAATTGGGAATGTATTATTATTGATGATGGAAGTACTGATAGTTCCAAAACGATAATTCAAAAATACGTCGATTCAGATGCTCGTTTTTCCTATTTTTCACGACCGGATTATAAACAAAAAGGTCCATCTTCTTGTCGAAATTTTGGTATAGAAAAAGCGAAAGGCGAATACATTTTATTTCTCGACTCTGATGATTTAATTTCTGAAACCTGTCTGGAAAACAGAGTTTCATTTGCGTCACAAAATCCGGAATTTGATTTTTGGATTTTCAAGATGCAGACATTCGGTTACGAGCAAGCACCCATTTTTAATTATGGAAGTGGAATATTTGAAAATGAAACAGAATATTGCAAACAAGAATTTGCAAAAGGAAATCATCCCTTTGTTGTAACATGCCCTTTATGGAAGAAAAATGTATTAATCAATATCAAAGGATTTAATGAAAATCTCCTGTTATTTGAAGATCCTGAATTACATTTAAGAACTTTAAAAGAAGGTTATAAATTAAAATATGCAAATTTTGAAATCCCGGACTGTTTTTACAGACTAAAGCAGAACAATAAAAAAGGGAATGTTATAGTTAACCTTAAAAATAATTATATTTTCTTTCAAAATCATTTACAATCCAACGATTCAAACTCCATATTATATTACAAGAAAGTACTAAATGAAATAATTTTGAAGAAAGTCTTAATAAGGCAATATTTTAAATTTTATGAACTTGGTCTGGAAAAAAAAGTTCTTTTAAGCAGTAGTGCTTTTTATGGAATCATATTATTATTTTATCATGCGATTGGCTTATATAAAATAAAAGGAATCGGATATAATTATTTTAAAAGCCAGTTTAATAATTTCTAAATCATGCAAAAACCTTTAGTTTCAATCATAATTACCTGTTATAATCTTGGAGAATACCTTCAGGAAGCCATTAATAGTATCAAACGATATCCAAATAGTGAAGATTACGAAATCATTTTGGTAAATGATGGGTCGACAAATGAAAACACGAATGCTATTTTAGAACAAATAACAAAGAACAACCAATCGATAAACTACATAAATCAGGTTAATTTAGGATTGGCGAAAGCGCGTAATAATGGAATTAAAGCTGCCAAAGGTGAATATATAATTCCCCTGGATGCTGATAATAAACTAAGACCTGAATTTATAACCCAAACTATAAATATTTTAAAAAGTAATCCAAATGTAGAGATCGTGCATGGTAACGCTCAGAATTTTGGAAATAAAACCGACATTTGGTATTCGAAAGCTTTTTATTTTCCAGACATGCTTCTTAATAGTTATATAGATGCCTGTGCGGGATTTAGAAAATCGACTTGGGAAAAAATGAACGGCTACGATGAAAACATGCCGGTAATGGGATTTGAAGATTGGGATTTATGGCTGCGTATGGGAAATGCAGGATACCATTTTGAATATGTAAACGAAATATTTTTTGATTACAGGGTACGGGATAATTCGATGTTGTCAGATGCATGGGAGAAAAGAAAAATATTATTAGACTACATTTTCAACAAGAAAGAACTAAAACATTTATCAATTTTTAGAGATTTTGTAATCGAAAATCAAAAATTGAAACAAGAACCATCTTTTTCATTTTTGCTCGGAACAATCATAAAAAAAGTAAAAAGAAAATTACATCTTTAAAAATGAATAATTCTAAAAAAATACTTTTTACGACTGAAAATATTTCCTGGGGAGGAAGCGAATTACTTTGGTCCCGAACTGTTTTGGAAATGTTACATTCCGGTTTTACTATCGTTATTTGCACAAATGAAAAATTAAAACTCCCAAATGAAATAATTGAAGCTGAAAAACAACATAAATTAAAAATTCTAAATTATTCAGCAAACAATTTGTCATCTTATAAAAGAATAGCAAATCGGTTTTTACCTTACAGTAAAAGATTTAAAGCATCAAATTTAAGAGAGCAATTTATTCTTGATTTTAATCCCGATTTAATTGTAATTAATCAGGGTTTTAATTTTAATGCCGTTGATTTGATGTTGTTTGCATTGCAAAACAAGATCAATTACATCACAATTTCTCACGCTGTGAACGAAAGTTTATGGCCAAATTATACTTTGAGAGAGAAAATGAAAGTAGGTTTTAGTAACAGTGTCAAAAATTACTTTGTAAGTCAGGATAATCTTTTAGTTACTCAAAACCAGTTAGGAATAAAACTAAAAAATGCCGAAATAGTTCGGAATCCATTTAATGTTTCTTTTAATATTGATTTAGATTTTCCGGAAACAGATAATTTTCATTTAGCATTTGTCGGGCGTTATGATTTTTGTTCAAAAGGACAGGATGTTTTATTACAGGTTTTATCGGAAGAAAAATGGAAAAACAGAAATTTGCATATCAATTTTTATGGCGAAGGAAATGATAGAGAAAATCTAAAAGATCTGGTTGAAATGTATGATGTAAAGAATGTCAAAATTCATTCGCATACAGCAACACCAGAAATTTGGAAAACAAATCACGGTTTAATTTTAACTTCCAGATTTGAAGGTTTACCTATTGTAATTATCGAGGCAATGCTTTGTAAACGATTAGTTATAGTAACAAACGTAAGTGGAAACATAGAATTAGTTACAGATAATAAAACAGGATTTATTGCCGCAGCACCAAGACCTGTATATGTCGATGAAGCCTTAGAAAGAGACTGGAACCAAAGA
>Ga0307413_10000065_pt1 | contig 26724 bp, 32 predicted proteins | sample DK1Ometagenome_3_FD_203714 | JGI IMG/M metagenome (GOLD analysis project Ga0307413, IMG submission 203714) | Maize rhizosphere microbial communities from greenhouse at UC Davis, California, United States - DK15-O-2 | ecosystem: Host-associated > Plants > Roots > Rhizosphere > Soil | place: USA... | reverse complement strand
AAAACACCCCCTGACCTGCATAAACGTCGTTGCGGCGTAGTGGCCTAGCCAAAGTCGACTTTCGCATCACTCGCCCCAAATGTCTGTTTCTAGCGCTTGCTTCGTTACCTTAGCGTTATCGAAATCCCTATCCTGTGACAGCGCTGTGCCCGTTTCGAGACCACCCCGTTACCGTTACTTCGTTCTGTAGTGGATTCGTCACGCATCGCGCCCCCTGTTCAGGACGCACACGGGAGGCGTCACCGCAGCAGGCCCCAGACGCGGTTGAGAGGAACCGTGCACGCGCGGAGGACGCGTAGGCGTACGCGCGTAGGGAGAACCACCCGGGCGCGCGTAGGGGCGCTCACAGGAGGGCGGCGCATGGAAGGGGCGCGGCCCCCCTGGAAGACGGCACACGAGGCGGAGGCGTCAGAGATGGGATGTTCGGATCTGGGGATCATGGCCGCTTCGGATCAGGGGAGGGGTGTGCCAGCAAGGGGATGGGATGTAGGGAGGGCCGGTCATGGGATGAGCGGATCTTCGGATCTTCGGATCGCAGGATGCGCGGATCAGGGGCTGATCGCATCACGGGGTCGTGCGGTGGTGGGGGCATGGGCTGTAGGGGGTGTGCCGACACAGGGGTACCCCTGTGAGGGGGCAGCACGCGGCCGTTGGTGTGCAGAGCAGGCGGAGCCTGCCACAGGGGCGAAGTACCCAGTTGTGGTGCACACAGCAGGGTGCTGGGGTGCGGGCATAAACAATGCATTTAAGTGGGTAGTTGGAGGGTTATAACTGAGAAGTACTCAGTTATATAAGTGGGTATACTACCCAGTTATGTTAACTGGGAAGTCCCGGTTGTAAGTGGGTAGATGGCTTGCAGCTACCCAGTTAGGTGGGAATCCCAGTTATAGATGGGTAGATAGAGGCTGTCAGACGTAAGTAAGTCTAATTTTTTATTTGGGATAACTGAGAACTTCCAGAGAGAGAGCAGAGAGACTAGGTGTGGCGTACTGGCCTCTAATTACGCAGTTATAGAGGACGTTTCTGCCCTAAGTGGGTAGGTGGACCCCAACTACCCGGTTATAACTGCGTAGTATCCAGTTAGTATAACTGGGACTCTACCCAGTTATATAAGTGGGAAGTACCCAGTTATAAGTGGGTAAGTACCCAGTTATGGCCAGGCCCATAAACTAGGCCAAACAATGGCGCACGGGGGCGTGTGCAGGGGTAGGGATGGGCAGGGGTGTACACGCACACATATATGTGATGATATACATATAATATAAATAAATAAGAAATAGAATGAAAAAGAAAAGAAAATAGCAAGGAAGAGAGGAAGCAAGCAAGACGAGAGAAAACCAGTGGACACCGGGCAGCACAAAACCAAATCACCAATAGATTTTCTATAAGAAGGGGTGGTGATACGTATCCATCAAAAATTTCCCGCTCCGTGTCTACACGTGAGGTATCTCGTGTAACATGGACAGCAGAGAGAGGAGTTGACACCATGGGATACCGACCTGCGGGCCTACGCATCACGTCCACGCTGCACGACCACGGAGGAGAGTGCGACGAGGCGTCCGACCGGGACTGGGCAGCGTTCTGCGCTGCTGTGAGGGATGCTGCCGACTCGATCCTGCGCCAGGGTGGCGAGGGCGCGAAGGTGTGGATCGAGCACGTCAACTGCGACTGTGCGACGTGCCAGGCCGACGAGGAGGACGAGAGCTGATGGAGATCTTCGCTGCCCTGTGCGTGGGCGCGGCCCTGGGGATGGTGGCCGCCATGGCCGTCCTGGTCGTGTTCGGATCGACCAAGGGCCAGGTCAAGGTGCGTCTGAAGGACCAGTGCCCCGAGTGCATGAAGTTCGGCTTCGTGTTCTTGAAGGGCTACGGTCCCGAGGACACCGCGTTCCTGATCCCGCGACTGCGGTGCGTGTGCGACTTCGAGGGGGAGCAGTCGTGAGGGGCGAGGAGCCCGCGCTGGACATGGCGCTGCTCGCGCAGGTGGACGAGATGCGCTCGCGCGACGTGGGACCCGGGGCCGAGGCTGACGGCTGGTACGCGGCACTGGACGAGGTCAAGGCTCTGGCCAGGGTCGATGCGGCCCGCCACCACAACCGGGCCCTGAGCCAGGCCGCCCTGTGTGCGGCGCTGGTCAAGGAGAACACCGCCCTGCGCGAGCAGGCGGAGTCCGCCAGGTTCGAGCTGAGCCGTGGTGTGCTGGACCTGGTGGTGCCGCGTCCGGAGACATCGCTGGGCGAGGTCGTGGCCGAGTCGGTGGAAGAGGTCCTGAACCTGAAACACCAGGTCAGGGACCTGAACGACCTGGACTGCTGCGGCGGTCCGCTGACCAGTCTGGAGGAGCTGTGATGGCTCCCGTGTGCGTGTGCGGCCACAGGGCCAGCGAGCACCGCAAGCAGCTGGGGATACGCGGCTACTGCACGCAGCGGGTCGGGGTGTGGGAGGACGACTCGGTCTATGACGAGTGGGACTGTGGCTGCACGATGTACCGCCCGCAGTGCCCCCTGAGTCGGGTGCGGTCATGAGTGGTCCGTCCAAGGCTGAGGTGGAGGAGTTCGTCACCCGCATGTGGGGCGAGCGCCTTCAGCCCTGGCAGGTCAAGGTGGTCGTGGACTACATCCTCACCAATGACCCCGGCGTACTGCCGGATGATCCGCAGGCTGGCCGGTTCTGCTTCCTGGCCGCCGTCCGTTTCGACACCGAGCACGAGGTAGCAGTGGGCAAGAAGAAGGACGAGGACAAGCTGCGCGAGGCCCTGAAGAAGGAGGCCGAGCGCAGCGACAACCGCGACAGCAAGAACTACAGCGACGAGGAGGCCCTGGCCGAGATCCTGCGGCGGGCCGGGAAGAAGGGCAAGTGAGCATGGACGCACGGGAACTGGACCAGCTGCGGCAGTACGTGGGGCAGCTGGTCCGGGAGTCCTCGGTCTCGGCCGTGAGCCGCCTGAGCGGGGTCACCTACAACACGGTCCAGAAGCTGGTGGAGGGGCGTGGCGGTGTGCAGCGTTCCACCAGGGACAAGATCTACGCCCTGGACCGCCTGCGCCTGGCACAGACCTTCAACGGGGCCACCACGGCCTCGCACGGCACCACCAACTACATCCGCGCGCTGGTGGCGATGGGCTACGACTTCGGGTGGATCGCCCGTCAGGTGGAGACCACCCGCACCACGATCTCCGTCCACGCGCACGCCAAGCGGCCCTACGTGGTGGCGGTGCTGGCCGAGCGCGTCAAGGCCCTGGCCAAGCAGTACGGCTACCTGCGCGCGCCCGTGTCCCAGAGTTCCACCACCGCCCTTCACCTGGCGGCCAAGTACGGCTGGCTGCGGCTGGTGGACTGGGAGGAGGAGCTGATCGAACTGCCGCCCGAGGAGGTGGAGGCGGAGCTGCGCAGGCAGGTCGCCCTGTGCGACGACGCGGAGCTGGCCAGGATGCGCCGGGCCTACAAGAAGGGCGAGCGCGGCCAGCTGACCAGGGCCGGGGCACGTGAGTGCAACCGCAGGCAGGGCGTCAAGTACGCCGAGCGCATGAAGCAGGCCGCGCAGAGGTCTGCGCAGGCCAGAGGGGGTTCTGTGCGGATCGGTGCGTGATGGGAGATACTGGCGGCAACAGAAGGGAGCAGGACATGGGAGCGGAGATCATCGGCGTCCTCGCGCTGGCTGTCGGCGCGGTGTGGGGCTGCTACATCGTGGCGGGGTTCAACCGCGCCACCAGTCCGCAGGTGCTGAGGGAGATGAAGATCCAGTCGCAGCTCAGGCGGATGGAGCGGAACGAAGAGGCGCGCCGCAGATGGGAGGACCGCAGATGAGCGACTCCGTAGGCATCCTGCCCGGGTTCATCCGACCCGACGGGTCCAGCTACTGGGAGAACCCCGACCACCGCAGGGCCACCATGGCCGTGACCATCGTCGGACACCGCATCACCTACACCCCTGTACTGAACGAGGGGCAGGACCCCGAGGTCCCGTTCGTGATCCCTGCGGGCAACGAGGTCACCTCGATCATGTTCGCCGTCAGCGGGTTCTCCGCCGACCGCTGGCACGGGTACACCGTCCACCTGCCCGAGCCCTACATGGCGGGTACCTACACCCAGGACACGCACCTGGTGATCAACCTGAACGACCACGACCTGAGCTACACCGACGTCATTGAGGAGCCCTAGGAATGGCAGTGGTGGAGCCCCTGGACGCGCGGACGGAGTCGATCCGTCGCCGCGTCCGGGGGCAGACCTTCGAGAAGATCGGCCAGGACCTGGGCATCGGGTCCGAGGCCGCCAAGGAGTACTGGCGCAGCTTCCTGGTCAACAACTACTCCGACCTGGGAGAAGTGGAGCTGCGCCTGACGCAGCTGGCCCGCCTGGAGCGCATGGTGGACATGCTCTGGGATGCGGTGGAGGGCGGTGACCTGGGCACCGAGGGCAAGCAGACCGCGAACCTGCTCAAGGTGCTGGAGGCGGTCAACGACCTGATGGGTCTGCACCGCGACCCGCTCAAGGACGCGCAGGTCCAGCTGACGAAGGCGCAAACTGATCTGATGCACATGGTCATGAGTGAGCTTCGTGGGGCTATGCTTAACCAGACGCTGGAAGGCATCCGCGCGACGGTGGACGACCTGGGGCTCGCACCCCAGGCCGCCGAGTTGCTGCGGACGCGGATTGAGACGCAGTGGAGTCGTTGGTACGCCAGTGCCACGGAGGATTCCATGCGCAGTGTGCAGATGATCGAGCAGGCCCAACAGAGAGCGAGTGAGCAGTGAACGAGAACGAGAACGACGTGGAGTACGTGACCCCTGCCGAGGAGCTGGACGAGTACGAGCACATCGAGACCCGCTACCTGAGTGTGGCGCAGACCGCTGCCAAGCTCGGCCTGTCGAAGATGACCGTGTACCGCATGGTGCACAAGGGAGACCTGCGGGCCTCCAAGATCGGCCGCAAGATCCGGGTCTTCGCGCCGGACGTCGCGCGTCTGGCCTCGCCCGTCTACCAGCCCCGCGACTGATGGGTGACTGGCGTACGAGCGAGGAACTTCCCGGTGAGGGGTGGATGCACGTGGAGGGCTGCGGCCACTGCCGACGTCCCCTCGATGACCACGACCCGAGGTGCCCCAAGCAGAACTGAGCGCAGGACAGAGCACGAACCATGGGACAGGTAGGAGACAGGGACATGGGCAGGAACTTCAGGGAACTCTTCAGGAAGCCCTCAAGCGGCCGTAGGACGACGCAGCCCGTGAATGGGGTAGAGGTACCCGCCGAGGCTGCTGAGCCCGCATACTCCATCTCACAGAGCCTGGAGGCCGCTTACGAGAACGGCAGGGCCAGCGGGGTGGCGTACGGCTACGCCGACGCGCTGAACAACACCATCCGCGCGCTGGAGAACATGCCCCCGCGCACGGGCAAGCAGCAGATCCTGGCAGTGCTCAAGGAGCAACTGGACACCCACCGCGAGGACCACGGCCTGGTTCCTCACGTGATGTCGGAGGACAACGATGGCTGATCGCGGTGTGCAGCAGCCCAGCCAGGGCTTCCAGTTCGGTGTGAAGGTGTCCAGCGACCAGCAGGACCCTGTGGTGGACCTGGTGATGAGCCAGGCCAGGGTGAGTCAGGAGGACGCCCGCTGGCTGGTCGAGAGCCGCCACTGGGACGGCCTCATGGCATCGGCCCGGTACCTGGTGGGAGAGCGCCAGCGCCAGATCGAGGAGCCTGAAGAGGTGGACCTGACGGGCGATTGACAGAGTGAAGCAGACTGGTCTCTATGCGAAACGACCGCAACAGGGACCTGGGGGGTGCATCAGACACACTGGGTCTGGTGTACCCCCTTACTGCTGAAGAGAATGCGCTGGTCAGGAAGGCGCTGATGCGTGCTGCCGAGAACTGGAGGCGCAAGGGGCGCAGCACCTACTACCGCAGGCAGATGTACTACGAGCAGGCGTGTGTGATGGCGGGTGTGCTGGAGGAGCACGAGACCTCTGAGGAGTACCGCAGGTTCGCACACTGGCAGGCCAACAACCCCGGCCGGGCCACCAAGTTCACCGAGAAGAGGGAGGAAGCACCGTGAGCCTGATCGAGTCGGTGAACGGGCTGGGGTCCTCCAGCCCGTACCAGGTGTTCGAGATGACCACCGCCATGCTGCACGCGGACGCGCGCCAGGACTCCTACAGGACCGATCCTGTGGGCTGGGCACGCGACGTGCTGGGCATCCACCTGTGGTCCAAGCAGGTGGAGATCTGCGACTCGCTGCTGAACAACAAGAGGACCGTGGTGGCCAGCTGCCACTCCTCGGGCAAGAGCCTGGTGTCCTCTGTGCTGAGCTGCTGGTGGGTGGCTGTGCATCCTCCCGGCTCGGCCATCGTGGTCTCCACCGCGCCGACGTATCGCCAGGTCAACGCCATCCTCTGGGAGGAGATGCGCAAGCACCACCGTGCGGCCGAGGCCCTGGGCCTGCCCCTGCCCGGGTCCATCACGGGCTCGGACGTGTGGAAGCTGGACAACGGTGAGATGGTCGGCATGGGCCGCAAGCCCAAGGACGGCGACTCCAACGCCTTCCAGGGCATCCACCGCCGGTACGTGCTGGTCGTGATCGACGAGGCGTGCGGTGTGCCCGAAGAGCTGTGGACCGGCGTGGAGGCGATCACGACCACGGCGAACTCCCGCATCCTGGCCATCGGCAACCCGGACGACCGCGAGACCACGTTCGGGGAGGTCTACGAGGAGGATCGCTACGCCCCCCTGTGGAACCGCATCCGCATCCCCGCCTACTCCACCCCCAACTTCACGGGCGAGTACGTGCCCGACCCCCTGCCCGACGTGCTGCTCCAGTGCTCGTGGGTGGCCGACCGCAGGGCCGCGTGGGGTGAGGACGACGCACGGTACAAGGCCAAGATCCTGGCCGAGTTCCCGGACAACAGCGAGTTCGGACTCTTCGGTTCCCCGCTGCTGGCCAAGGCGTTCGTGGACACCGACGAGCAGGTCACCGGGATAGGACGCCTGATCCTGGGCGTGGACGTGGCCCGCTACGGCGACGACCGCTCGGTGGTGGCGGCCCGGCGCGGCAAGCTCTGCTGGATCGCGGACGACTGGAAGGACCTGGACACGGTTGAGACCGCGCTGCGTGTGCAGAAGCTGGCGCACGAGCTGGCCAGGAAGGACGAGGAGGGCGTCTACCTGGAGACGGTGGAGATCCGGGTGGACTCCATCGGCGTGGGCGCTGGTGTGGTGGACACCCTGGAGGCCGCCAGGGTCAAGTACGAGCGCAAGCACGGCAAGCCCGCGTACTTCACCGTGCGGGAGATGAACGGCTCCGCACGGCCACCACAGGACCTGGGAGGCTCCACCACGGGCTACGGCAACGCCCGTGCCTACTGGCACGACCAGCTCAAGCTCCAGATGCGCAACGGCACCGTGCGGCTCGCGCCCCACGACGACCTGCGGGACGAGATGCGGGGCGTGAGGTTCCGCTACTCCAGCGGCAAGATGTACATCGAGTCCAAGGAGGAGATGCGCCGCAACGGCCGCAAGTCCCCTGACTATTCCGATGCCATTGTTTATGTCACGGCCCCCACGGCGAATTCCCTCCCCGAGGGCACGGTGCTCGCGGCGTCCCCCGAGGAGCTGGTTCAGGCGGCCCGCCGAGCCGCCCTGGAGGAGCAGGTGAAAATGGAGCGGGCAATGGAGATCGCGCCGGTTTGATAAACGCCTCCGGTGTGCAGGACGCAAGACAGCCCCTGACCATCGGTCAGGGGCTGTATGCTGGAGGCGTCAACTACTCCTAAGAAGAAGGTACCAGATGTCTGAGATCGAAGCGTTCGAGGTTCTGGGTGATGACTGGCGCTGGGGGCACGATGACCAGGGCTTTTACGTCGTAGCGGCTGATGTGGCTCGCTCCCTTGACTACCGTGACGCAGAGCGCGCGACTCGGCTTCTCGATGAGGACGAGACGGGTACCCTTATCGTGGGTACTTCGCAGGTCAGCAGGCGTATGAAGGTCATCTACGAGGACGGTGTCTGGGAGCTGATCTTCCGCAGCAGCAAGCCCGAGGCCAAGGCCATCAAGAAGCGGGTCAAGTCCATCCTGCGCCAGCTCCGCGAGCAGGGCTACGTCATCAGCGAGACGGCTACGTCTGAGCAGCTGGAACGAGCCCAGGCAGAGATCCAGAGCCTGTCACAGCAGCTGGAGGCGTCCGAGACCGAGAAGCGCCAGATCGTGGCCGGGGTCAACAAGTGGCAGGCCGAGACCGACCGCGAGGTGAAGCTCCAGCTGGACCAGAAGGACGAGCGAATCCAGACCATCCTGGACAACGCGGAGAAGCATGGCGTCCCCTACACCAAGCTCATCGTCTGAGACGTACCAACAGCGAAGGACCCCGCCATGGGCAGCGGGGTCCTTCTCTATGAGCGGCGCAGAGATCCAGGCTGGTCGCGCCTGGCCAGACTAGGACACCCGGTACTCCGCCGCAAGCTCACGCATCCGGTGCGGCTTGTGGCGGGCCAGGGCGTACTCCCTCATCCGGCGCATGTTCGCCTCGCTGTGCCTGGTCCCCTTCGTGGACTGAGGCACGTGGTACAGGTGGATCAGTCGGCCCTTCAGCCGTGTGTGCACACCCAGCAGGGTGTCCGCCTTGTAGCCGAATGAGATGTCCTCTCCGCTGTGGCCGACGAAGCCCGGGTCGAACCGCCCGATGCGATCGAACTTCTCCCGGGTGATCACCAGCAGACCCCCGCCGACCACGCCCAGGTAGGGCCTGCGGTCGTAGCGCAGCTGGAGCCCTTCCACATCTCCGGACGCCCACCGCTCGCTGGACTTCTCGTCCAACCGGTGCACCATCTGGTGGGGCACGACCCAGGGTGTGTTGTTCGACACCTGTCGAACAGCCTGGGCCACGAACTCCGGTTCGCACCACACGTCGGCGTCAGCGATCACGACCACCTCAGCCGTGGAGCCCTCCAGCGCGCGGTCGATGGCCACCGCCTTGTTCCACATACCTTCTGCCTCCGTGTGCACACCGACGCGCACGTTGGCCGTGGGGAACCATCTGTCCCACATGGAACTCAGGATGGCGAAGTGCTCGTCGCGTAGACCCCCGTCCGGGCGGTAGGGGACAATGATGTCTACGGAGGTGGGGAGTACGTGGTGGTGTCTGCGCATGGTGGCAGTCTACGACGGGCTGTCCTACCGTGGGTGCACACGAGGAGGACAACGTGCGGGACATCGCGGAACTGGACACGCCGGAACCGACAACGGAGGAGATCCGCCAGCTGGATGAGGCACAGCTGCGGGGACTGGTCGGTGAGTACGAGCACAAGATGGAGCGCTTCAAGGAGTCGATGATGGCTCACGTGGCGCTGACCATCGACAACTACGGCTGGAAGCCCCTGGGCGGTGATGACAAGAGTGAGACCGGTCTGCGGCTGGAGTCCGTCAAGAAGGCGTCCGACGTGGGCCAGGCCCTGGTCACGGCCAACCCCCAGGTCAAGCGCGGTGTGGCTGTGCGCACATCGTACATCTGGGGCTCGGGTGTGCAGCTGACCAGCCCGACCGGGGCGAACTACAGCCGCTCCCTCAAGCGCGTGATCGGCAGCGTCCTCGCGCAGTTCGAGGTGGAGCGCACCCTGGCGGCGGACGGCAACCTCTTCATCGAGGTGGAGACGAACGCCGCCAACCGACGCGTGCGTCGTGTGCCGATCGACCACGTCGCGGGCGCGGCGGGTAACCCCTCCGACAGCTCGGTGATCGAGTACATCCTCCTGCGCTACAACGTCTTCTCCAGGCCCACGCAGGGCAGCCCCGGCGACCCGCGCACCAACACTTCGGGTGTGCGGGAGGTGGAGGAGTGGGTGCCCACGACGGAGCTGGAGACCCCTCCGGTGTCCTCGATCAACTCCATCCGCGTCAACGCCGCCAAGCGCATCAAGCACGTGGCGGTGAACCGGCTCAGCGGTTGGTGGTGGGGTGTGCCGGACCTGTATGCAGTCGCGTACTGGGTGCGGGCCTACAAGAAGTACCTGGAGCAGTGTGCGACCCTCAACGAGGCGTACGCCCAGTTCGCCTTCAAGGCGTCGGCCAACACCCGCGAGGGCGGCGAGCGCATGGCGTCCCGTATGGCCTCTTCGCCGGGCGTGGACCCCGCCACCGGGCAGCCGCTGTCCGTGGGCGCTACGGCCATCCTGGGAGCCAACCAGGACCTGGTGGCCCTTCAGCACGGACGGCCTGTGGACTTCGGCAACGGACTGCCGCTGGCGGCCATGATCGCTTCCGGTCTGGACATCCCGCTCCAGGTCCTGACCTCGGACGCCTCCAACGGCGGGAGCCGGGCCAGCGACCAGAGCCTGGACGAGGCCACCAAGAAGATCATGCAGGCCCGTCAGAAGATGATGGACGACGAGCTGCGCGACCTCGCGGACATGCTGGGGCAGAGCAACTTCGCCATCCAGTGGCCGCGCGTGGGTGAGGAGCCGCTGCACAGGACGATCCAGGCGGTGGACATGGCCACCCGTTCGGGTCTGCTCTACGCCGACGAGGCGCGCATGGAGATGGTGCGGGCCCTGGGGATCAGCATCGAGGAGAACCGCGAGGCCGCGCCGGAGTACGACGACCTGCCCCTGGCTGCGCAGATCGGTATCCAGGACCCCAACGCGGAGCCGCCCGCCCAGCTGGAGCCGCCGTCCTACGGAGACCACGAACTGAGGGATGAGGGAACACAGGCCCACACCGAGGAGACATGAGGTAGTATCTGCCGCAGATGGTGAACGGTGTCGGTTGGTATCCGCGCCGAAGGCCGCGTGTGAAGCTGGGGGGTGACACACGCGGCCTTCTTCATGTCTCATTACGTTGGCGGGTTTCGTTTCGTTGCGTTGGACCCGCGTGTACGATATGAGTGGTGTTGCAGCGTGTAAGGGAGGGGGACGGGTGAGCAAGCAGGCTGTTGTGGTCATCGAGGCGGAGCGTGCAACGCTTCGCGAGACGGCCAAGGGTCGCTGGAGAATCCAGCTGATCGAGGCAGATGTCCAGGGCAGCAGCGGCTACTACCCGGCAGCAGTCCTGGAGCGCGACATCGCCAAGGCTTTCCCGGCTGGTACGCAGATCTTCGTGGACCACCCCACCGAGTCCGAGGAGTACGAGCGTCCTGAGCGTTCCGTCCGGGACCTGGTGGGCGTTCTTGTGAGGGATGCCTGGTACGAGAACGGGACAGACGGCCACGGCGGCTTCGGTGATGTTCAGGTCTTCCCAGACTTCAAGGAGTCCGTGCAGGCTTGGGCCCCTTACGTCGGCATGAGCATCAGGGCCATGGGTCTGCGGGACGAGAACGGAACCGTCACCGAGCTGATCCGTGGTCAGTCAGTAGACATCGTCACCCGCGCAGGTGCGGGAGGAAGGCTGGTCGAAATGATCGAAGCAGCCCGCCAGAGCGCGGGTACTCAGTCGGATAGTGAGCTGTACACCTCCCTCAGTGAGGCTGACCGCAGCGCCCTGAAGAAGGTCTTCGCGACCATGAAGAAGCTGACCGAATCGGTCGGCACCTTGCACGCGGAGATCACCGAGCTGAAGGAGAAGGCGGCTGAGCTGGAGAAGGCCGACGTTCTGACCCCTGGTCAGATCTTCAGCAAGCTCTCCACCTCGGGTCTGCCTGCCGTGGTCACCGCCCGTCTGGCGGATGGCTACAAGAAGGGCATGGACCTGGACGCGGCCATCGAGCAGGAGAAGGCCGTGGTCGCTGAGATCACCCAGTCCCTCCAGCCCGCCGCCCCGGAGGCGAACGCTTCCGAGGACGCGGAGTCGGCCGAGCCCGCTCCCGTTCAGGAGTCCGCTGGCGTGGGCCTCGTTCAGGTGGCCGAGTCGGACAAGCGCAAGAACGAGGACTTCAGCAACGTCCTCACGGGCATCTTCGGAGGGGTGGCCTGACATGGCAACCAACGAGATCTACAAGTACGGCGACTGGCTGACCGTCCCCGTTCCCACCAACGCGGTTCCGGGGTCCCCGGTCCTGTTCGGTGAGGGTGACGCGGCGATCCCCGGCGTTGTGCACGCTCTGTTCAAGGCCCCGCTGCCCGACGTCCCCGGCTACATCACCATCCCCACGATCCCCAACGGGAACGAGGATGGCGAGGACCTGGCCGACCTGGAGAACTCCCCGGCTCTGCGTCCTGACGACATGGTCTTCGGCTCTGTCGCCTTCCGTGGCGTGTGGGCCTTCGACCTGGGCGACGACCTCACTGCCGTCACCATCGGTGACCCGGTCTACATCACGCGGGGTACCGCCCCGGCCGCCAGCACCCTCAGCCTCACGGCCGGTGGTGACGGGATCTACGGCCACGTCCACAACGTCGGTTTCGACGGTAACGTCCACGTTCGTCTGGCAGCCGTCCTGCTGCCCAGCGCCTGAGGCAGGAGAGACAGCACATGAGCGTCGAGTTCATCACGCGGGAAGGCAAGCCCGACCCGATCCGCAAGGCCAAGGCCACCAAGATCCGAGAGGCCCGCGCCGGGCGCATCGGTGACAAGGCCATGGAGATCGGCCGCAACATGCAGGGGTGGATGGAGGGAGACCCCTTCGCCGGTGCGAAGCTCAAGGAGGCCGTGGCCACCCAGGACTTCCCCAACCTCTTCAACCGCCTGGTGGACCAGGGGATGCTGGCGCAGTACGCCGAGCTTCCCAGCGTCTGGCAGACCTTCGCCAGCCGCGTCACCGTGCCGGACTTCCGTCAGCAGCGGCTGATGCAGTGGCTGCCGACCGGAGCCAACCGGCCCGTGCAGAACGGCGGCAAGGTCGGTCACCCGCTCGCGCTGCCCCGTGTGCCCGAGCTGACCGAGTACCCCACCTTCTCCCTGGAGGAGATGGGCGAGCAGTACGGCGTGGCCAAGTACGGTGAGCGGTTCCCGTTCTCCTGGGAGGTCTGGCGCAACGACGAGTTCCAGGTCATCCAGGACCTGCCCGGGGTTATGAGCCGCACGGCCGTGGACACCGAGGACATCCTGGCGACGCAGATCCTGGCGGGCCCGACCGGCCCCAACCCGGACTTCTTCAACACCAGCTGGGACTTCGGCGGTCTGGTTCCGTCCGGCAACATCCTGGAGGGTAACCCCGCGCTCAGCGTGGAGGCCCTGGAGGCGGCCATCGAGAACATCGGGATGCGGCGCGTCAACGGTCGTCCCGTCACTGTGCAGCGCTACGTGCTCGTGGTTCCGCCCAGCCTGGAGTTCACCGCCCGGCGCATCGCGTCGATCGCGGAGTACACCCAGGTCAACGTGGACGCTGACGGCAACCAGCAGCGGTACGTCTTCCCGAACCTGGTCTCCGGCCGGTTCACGGTCGTGGTCAACCCGTGGCTGCCCCTGGTGGACACCTCGGACACCTCCGCCACCAGCTGGTACCTGGTTCCGGCTGGCGGATCGGACGGCACCCGCCGCGCGATCATCCTGGCCTTCCTCGCTGGCGAGGAGACCCCGGATCTGCGCATCAGCAACGACCAGGGTACGGCCATCGGCGGCGGAGCGATCGACCCCTACCGGGGTTCGTTCAGCCACGACGACGTCCAGTTCCGTGTGCGCCACGTGCTCGGTTCCGCTGGCGTCAACCCGGCCCCGGTCATCGCGTCCAACGGTTCCGGCGTGCCCGAGCCGTCCTAAGCAGTAACCCGAGCAGGAAGGAGGGTGAGTTGTGAGTATCCAGCAGGTCAGGGACATGATCCCCGACATCGAGGAGATCGACTGGCGAGACGACGGCGAGCCCTCCTTCCTGTTCACGGACGCGCAGATCCAGACCTACCTGGACCTGAACAGGAACAACGTCAAGCGGGCAGCCGCTGACGCGGTCGATGTCCTGGGCACGTCCGAGGCGTACATCTCCAAGGTCATCAAGACGGAGGACTTGCAGACGGACGGCGCGAAGGTGGCCAACGCCCTCTTCGTCCGTGCACAGAACCTGCGCAGGTCCGCCGACGAGGAGGACCAGCGGGACGACTTCGCCTTCTTCGACCGCGTCTCGTTCCGGCCCCGGCCCCCGAACTGGGGGTGGCGCAGGTCATGAGCCTGAACGCGCGCAGGTCGCTGGACCCCCGCTGGATGGTGCACCACCGGTCTGTGCCGGAGGGCTTCATGATCCACCCAGTCACCATCCTGCGGATGGAGGAGGCCAAGCCCGTCTGGGACCCCGTCACGGGGACCATCACAGGCGGTGCCCTTGTGCCGATCTGGGAGGGCAACGCACGCATCCAGCCCAACAAGGACTGGCGTGCGCGCAGCGTGGAAGCAGGGTCCGACCCTCAGATGGTGCAGTACGTGCGTGTGCAGATTCCTCTGCGCAAGTCCGGTGTGCCGCCTGTGTTCCGGCCCTTCGACGTCCTGACCTCTCCGGAGATCGAGGACACCGAGGACTGGACCTTCAACCACGACCTGGATGCGTGGACGATGTTCGTCCGCAACTCCATCAACTCCTCCAACAGGTGGGTGTCCAACCTGCTGTGTGGCACAGACCTGAGCGACCTGGTAGACGGGGGAGGTAGCTGAGATGCCCATCACATGGAACAGAGGTCCTGCACCCAAGGCGGGTCGCTACACGATCACCACCCCGGACAACCCCACGCTGGGGTGGGCTACGGGCCAGCTCAGTCAGACCTACGCCAACGTCTTCGAGTACATGGAAGACTCGCGGGTCTACGCCGAGATGGCCGTGTCGGCACGCTCGCGCGTGGACACAGGGCTCATGCGTCACATGGCGGACGCAGTGCTCACGGTGCGCGGTGATGTCTTCGAGCTGAACTTCGGCTGGTGGGAAGGGGCCCCGTACTATGCGCCCTTCCAGGAGTTCGGCACAAGGAACGGCATCCAGCCCATGCTGGCCGTGTATGAGACCCACCTGGAGATCATGGCGGGCTTCGCGAACGCGGCGGTGGGTCGATGACCCTGCGCCTGTGGAAGGAAGCCGTCGTAGATCGTCTCGGTCTGGGCGGGGACTCCCTGCCCGGCTTCACGCCGCAGCTGGTCTTCGAGGAGGGCATCCCCGAGGAGACCCAGCTGGAGCGTCTGACCAACCGCCACGTCAAGCCCTACGTCGTGGTGTGGTTCGGCCAAAGGGTCTCCGGAGGAGACGGTTACAACTCCATCTGCGGTGTGCGCGGATCTGCACACCGCATGTACATGCTGATCCAGGTGTGCTCCTATGACGGGGGTATCGTGAACCAGGCTGTAGACCTGGTCAGCGACCTGCTGATTGGCTTCAGGCCCGCCGGACACGGCGAGCTTTCAGAAGACTCGTCTGCGACCATCCGACGTCCCATGGACATCTCGGGTGTGCGCAGTCGCTACGCGGTGCCTGTCGCCTACAGCGGCACCGTAGACACCTAGAAGGAGGAGCCGCACATGGCGAACGAAGTGAAGATGCTCCCGCCGAACATCAGTGTTCTGTGGGTGCCTGGCACCGAGTCCATCGCGGACATCAACGCTCCCACTGCCGAGGAACTGGCCTTCGCCGTTCCTCCGGGGGAGGGCGCGGTCAACATCACCTGCGCGATCACGCAGGCCGACTTCACGCTCGGCTTCACCGAGCGAGACACCAACGACGAGAAGTCGCTGTGTGACGACAGCAACGTCGCGACCCCGATCTACAAGAACTACGAGGCCACCCTCACGTTCTTCCGCGACCAGAACATGGAGACCGTGGAGTCGGTCTACAACATCGCCTACGAGCTGTTCCGTACCCCGCTCCAGCGGGGCTACCTGGTGACCCGGGTCGGTAAGCTCAACGACGAGCCCTTCGTGGACGGTGACCACGTCCAGGTCTTCGACTTCCTGTCGGGTGACCCGGTCAACGTGCACAACGACGGTGAGCCGGTCAAGATGACGGTGAACTTCTTCCCGCAGGGTTCCAGCTCCAACGGGTACGTCATCGTTGGTGGCGGGTCCTAACCAGGACCAACTAAGCTGGGCCCGCGCACGGTATCGTCCCCGTGTCACGTGCGCGGGCCCTTTCACCTTGACACGGGGACTGACACGGGAGAAGACGCATGGCTGAGGAAGCGGCGGTCAAGCCGGATGCAGGCACCTTCGATCTGGGCGAGTGGGTCAGCGGCAACCACACCTACCCGCGCTACGGCACGACCATCCACCTGAACGGCGAGGCGGTTGTGGCGGCCAACAAGGCGCTGGAGCAGGTCAAGGAGCTGGAGCAGGAAGAGCTGCACCTGATGCAGCAGACTGAGAAGTCTCCTTCCACCGGCTCCCTCGGTGCGCCCAACAGCATGGCTGAGAAGCTGTCCAAGGTCAGCGCTTCCCTGCGTGACAAGCGCAAGGAGTACAAGGACCAGCTGGACAAGGCCAAGGCGTCCGCGCTCAAGGTCCAGTTCCGTTCCAAGGGCGGCAACACCTACCGCACCGTCCGCGACCGGCTTCGTGAGCTGATGCCCGATATCAGCGACATGACCCAGACCGCTCTGACCGAGGCCCTGACGGAGAACCCCGAGCTGGCGCAGCGTCAGCAGGCTCTGCTGTTCCTGGAGCTGGTGGACGAGATCACCAACCCCAAGGGTCAGAACGTGGACATCTCCACGCTGAGCGTCGAGACCGTGGAGGGGCTGCTGGAGCGTGCTGCGACTCCGGATCTGAACCGGCTGACCATGGCCATGAACCAGACCATGATCGGCGCTGACCTGCGCGAAGAGGAGATCGACGCCGGATTTCCTGGCTGACGTCCTGTCTCGGCCGCACAGTCAGGGCTTTGTGACGGCCATCAAGACGTCAAGATCCTGGGGCGTACCGCCCACCCAGATCCTCCAGGGGCGTCCGAGCCCCTGGGGGCCGGTGGATACCAAGTTGTCGATGGCGCTGACGATCCTGGAGGACGAGACGTGCAAGGAGTGCGGCATCGTCTCGTGGCACGGTCACAGCGCGAACGCTAGTCTTGTGTTCAAGCACGACAAGGTTCACTGCTACGGGTGTGCAGAGCTGGAGAAGAAGAGGGCCGAGGAGTCCAGGTCCAAGAGGCCGGACGACCACGGGGCCAAGCCCTACGTGGCTGCGGCCATGTTCGACGGAAGTACGGATCTGCCCTCGCGGGCTGACGAGTACGAGAGGCGCGAAGCGCGTAGGAGAAGCTGATGGCTGTCGGTTACGAAGCACGGGCACGGGTCACTGCGGATGTGTCCGGCTTCGTGACTGCCCAGCGGGCCATGGCGCAGGCCGCAGGTACATCTGCGGCTGCTTTGACCTCTCTCAACAACCAGCTGCGTGAGACCCAGCGCCTCGCCGCTGCCTCGGGCGCGGCCATGCGTCCGTTCACGCAGTCGGCCAAGAGCATGGGACAGGCCCAGTCCCAGTCGGCCAACTCCCAGGACGAGCTGACCCGGGCCATGCAGCAGGGCGTCAACGCCTACGCTGCTGCCCACGCGGGCGCTCAGCAGGCCGCTGCGGCCATGGCGGCCAACAGTGCACAGACCCAGAGGGCAGCGGCTGCCACGACGCAGAGCGCTACCTCACTGCGTGCCATGGGGCGCGAGCTGAACTCGCTGCGCGCTCAGCAGGAGAGGTACCAGACCCTCCAGTCCATGGGCGTGACGCTCAACCGTGACCAGGCCGAGTCCATGGCTACGGTCAACGCGCGCATCGGCACACTGACCACGCAGTTCATCCGCATGTCGGCGGAGCAGCGCAAGGTGGTCACCGAGTCGCGTGAGCTGGCTCAGGCCAGCCGCTTCGCCACGCAGGCCACGCAGGAACAGGCCGCCGCACAGGTGCGCCTGACCCAGACCGGTGCACTGACCAGTGCGCAGATGCGGTCCATGGGTTCGGAGATGGCCCGCCTCACCGCACAGCGGCGCGCCCTGATCGATGTGCAGCGTCAGCAGGGCGGACTGGACGCGCAGCAGGCGTCGACCCTGGAAACCCTGCGCTCGCGGCTTCGGGAGATGACGGGCATCTACGCCCAGCTCTCCTCCGAGCAGCGACAGATGGTGGACTCCTCGCGCCAGCTCGCGGCTGCCCAGGGTGTGCTCTCCTCCGCGCAGCGGGAGCTTCGCGACAGTACGAACAATCTGGACAGATCGCTGTGGGCGCTGCGCGCCTCGGTGGGCGAGATCGAGGGGATGCTCTACTCCCTTCAGAACACCGCCATCCAGGTCTCGCGCGCGATGTGGGAGAACTTCTCCTCCCAGGAGATGGCCATCGCGCAGATTGCCCGTGTGTCGCAGGCTACGACGCTGGAGCTGGAGAGCATCGTCGGCCAGGTCAGGCAGATGAGCCGCGAGATTCCAATCGCCTTCGATGAGCTTGGCCGTATCGCCATGCTCGGTTCGCAGGTAGGTGTCGCAGATGAATCTCTGGTGGAGTTCACCGAGACCGTGGCGCTGTTCTCCGCTACCTCTGAAGTCAGTGCTGAAGAGACTGCCACGCTTCTTGCGCGCATCAACCAGCTGGCCGGTATAGAAGACCACCAGGTAAGGAACCTGGGTTCGGCTGTCGCCTTCCTCGGTTCTAACAGTGCGGCGACGGACAAGGAGATCCTGACCACCGTCGAGTCCATCGCCACCATCGGTAACCAGGCTGGTTTGAGTGAGACGGCGATCATCGGTCTCGGCGGTGCGATGGCCTCCCTGCGCATCCGGCCCGAGCTGGCCCGAGGTTCGATGCAGCGTGTCTTCAACCAGTTGGAGACCGGTGTTACCGGTACGGGCGTGGCGATGGAGCGTCTGGTGGAGATCACCGGTCGTACCCAGGCCGAGCTGGTGGCCATGACCAAGGCCGACAACACCGACGAGTTCTACTTCACGATCATCGAGGCTCTGAACAAGCTTCAGATCAGAGGTGAGAACCTGGTGCCGGTCCTGCGCGAGATGGGGATCATCAACACCCGGGACGTGGACGTGCTCGCGCGTCTGGCGGCCAACTGGGACGTCCTGGAGTCCTCGGTGCGGGATGCCTCCACCGCTTTCGCGGACGGTACGTACCTGTACGCGGAGTCGGACCGCATCTTCTCCACGCTCACTGCTCGTGTGCAGATCATGGCGAACGCCTGGAACGAGTTCCTGTACAACGCGGCCGAAGCCGTGGCTCCGCTCGTGCTGGGCTTGGTGGAGGCCACCACCGAGGCTCTGAGGTTCGCGCAGTCGATCGGCGCGGCCCCTCTCGTGGGATGGGCAGCGGTGATCCTGGCTGCTGTTGCCGCCATCGGCACACTGGGCATCGTAATCTCCACCGTTGTGCGCGGCTACGTGGCCTGGCGCGGCATCATGCTCGCCACCAACGGCAGTCTGCTGGGCAACACAGCGGCTACGGCAGCCAACACGGCGGCCATGGGTGCCAACACCGTCGCTACGGGCACCAACACGGCCGTCAAGGGCACGAACGCCGCTGCCACTACGGCAGCCGCAGCGGCCAACACAGGGCTGGCAGCGTCCGCTACAGCGGCTTCCAGGGCCATGCTGCTCATGGCGGTGGCCAACCCCGCTACGACCATCCTCGTTGCGGTCGCCGCGATCGTCGCCGCGACCGTGGCCATGGACGCGCTGGGCAACTCCACCGATCAGGCCCGCCAGAAGCTTCTGGACGCACACGAGACGCACCTCAACGCGGCCGGAGGGATGAACTCCCTCACCGCTGCGATCGATGCGGACACGGCGGCCTGGCGCAACGCACAGCAGGCGGCAGCGGAGCACATCTCCACGCTGGACAACACCACCAGCGCCTTCTCCAGCTCCGCTGCGGAGATCCTGAACAACTCCCGGTACCGCATCGAGACCACCGGGGACATGGCCGAGGCCGACCGCATCGCGGCGGAGGAGGCACAGGCGCTGTCCGAGCGCCAGCAGGATCTGGCCGAGAGCCTGGGTACCGCCACCTCGGACGCAGACACGGCCGCCGACGCGCTGGACCGGGTCGGATCGGCTGCGGACGATGCGGCCATGGCCGGTTCGCGCGCCGACAACTCGATCGGCCAGCTGAACGGCAGTGTGCAGGCCAACACCACCGAGGTCATGGCCAACCAGAGGGCCATCGGACTCGCCACCAGGCAGATCGCAGCGCTGTCGCTGGAGTCTGCGGCGGTAGAGTCCGGCATCCTGGACACGGCGGAGTCCTTCGAGGCGTTCACCAACTCCGGCGCGGACTTGTCGATCGCCCTGACGAAGGAGATGCAGAACGCCGGGGACGGCGCGGAGTACCTGCGCGGCAAGGCTGCACAGGTGCGCGAGGAGATGGGCTTCTGGGAGGGCTTCCTCAGCTCTGAGAACGCGCCGTGGGGCGAGCACTGGTACAGCCAGTCCGAGCGCGCGGCTCGCGGCATGGAGTACATGGCCGAGAACCTCGATGCGACCTCGATCAGCATCGAGGAGGCCAACCGCCAGACGGAACTGATGACCGACACGCTCATCAGGCTGCCGGACGGCACTGCGGCGAGTGTGGAACAGCTCCAGGAGTTCACCGACGTCGGTGGAGAGGCCGCGATCACGGCCATGGTCATGGAGAACGAGGTCGGCAACCTCGGAATCTCCATCTCCGAGCTGACCACGGCCTTCGTGGGCTTCATGGACCCGCTGACGGCGTGGAACGACGCTCAGCAGGAGGCCAACGACCTCGCTGGACAGGCAGACGCGGCCTTCGCGCAGCTCGGCGTCAACGCGGACGTCACTTTCACGAGCTTCCTGGCCAACATGGAGGAGATGAGCGCCGCTCAGATGAACTGGTCCAACAACCTGTTGGCCATCGCCGATCGTGTGCCCCCGGAAGTGCTCGCCGGACTCGCTGAGATGGGTGTGGAGGGTGCTGGCATCGTCAACGGACTCGTGAACGCCTCCGACACCGAGGTCCAGCGGTTCGTGGAGTTGTGGCAGCAGGGTGCGGGGACCACCTCGGACACCTTCGGCGTCATGTTCGCCGACTTCCTGCTCCAGGCACAGGCTTCTGGAGACACAGGGGGCACAGCGTTCGTCTCCGGACTCATGGAACAGGTCGCGGCGGGCGATATCAGCTTCAGCGAGATGGTCGATCAGATGACGGCCTACGCGGAGGAGGAGTTCGCCAACTCCGACCCCACCACCACGCCCGAGATGGACAACACCGAGGCCATCCGTGAGCTGACGAGCCTCATCCGCCGGATCGAGAGGGAGACGCGCGAGGCGGATGCCGAGACCGAGGTCGAAGTCGAGACCGGAGGGGCCTGGAACACGCTGGTCAACTGGTGGAACGCAGCTCAGCGCTGGCTGGGGTCCTCGCCGCTGTGGGCCGGTGTGCAGGTTCTCGGCGGAAGCCCCGGACGCGGTAACTCTCGCGGTCCGGGACGCAAGGACGGCGGCTGGATCGGCGGAGCGAGTGGCGGACCTCGTCAGGACAACATCCCCATCATGGCCTCGCGCGACGAGTTCATGGTCAACGCCCGTGACGCGGCCTGGGCTGCTCCCCTGCTGGAGTGGGTGAACAACGGCGGCGGTGGACGGATGCCCCAGGTCTCCCGGGTGCCGAACTACGTTCCCGACAACATCATGAACGCGCCGCGCAAGTCGCTTCCCCCGGTCAACGCCTGGCAGGGTGAGGACCGCCGACGCAGCGCGGCCACGCGCCGACAGTTCGACAACCAGGGCTGGGTCATCAACGTCAACAACCAGTACCCGCAGGCGGAGCCCACTTCCGTTACGATCAACCGGAGTCTTCAGTACGCGGCGGCCCTGAACGGAGTGCAGTAATGGCGGTGGAGTACACGATTCAGGGGTTCAACCTCCATCAGCCGGACCAGGGCTTCCAGCTGATGGAGGGCAGCTCCTACGCCCCTGCGGTGAACCCTCGCCGGATCAACATCGAGATCACCGGTATGCACGGACAGGTCCCGATGTGGAACGACGAGCTGAGCGCACAGAAGCTGACGCTGCGTGTGCGAATCAGGGACCAGGACCCCGCCGGACTCCAGGCGAAGTGGGAGCACCTGCGCGGACTGATGTGGACGGGCTCCAACCAGGGGTTGACGATCCGTCGAGTGGTCGGCACACAGATCACGTCCGCGTTCGGGCAGCTGGAGTCGATGACCGAGCCGGACTTCTGGTGTGCAGCGGGCATGATCGACACCGTCATCCTGCTCAACATCCCTTACGGACGCTGGCAGTCCATCCAGACCTACGAGCAGTCGCTGAGTACGAACACCCTGAACCAGCAGGTGGACTTCGTCGTGAACTCCACCGGACCTGTGACGAACATGCTCTTCCGTATCCAGGGACCCATCACGACCACGGGCGGCTGGGTGGACGTGCGGGACGGCTCATCGCAGACGGGCTTCCGGGTCATGCCGGGAGTGGTGAACGGAGACCAGTACGTGCTGGTGGACCCTGAGAACTACAAGGCGTGGGTCAACAACAGCAGTTCCTTCACAGCTCGCGAGACGGACGTCAGCCAGACGCTGGTCCCGCAGGCCAAGGGGATGCTGGTCATGGTCTCCAACCCTACGTTCGTCATCAACGGCAGGACCAACGACACAGACGTCACCCGTTCCACGGGAGCTACCTCTACCACCATGGTTGTCCAGGGACGACGCACTTACATCTGAGGAGTCACAGATGCCTTTCAACACCACGATCCTCAACACTGCCCTGGAGGCGATGGCCGACCGGATCGTGTCCGTGTCCCTGCACACAGGCAACCCCGGAACCACGGGTGCCAACGAGCTGACCGGCGGGGGCTACACCCGTCAGACGCCGACCTGGGGCACCGCTGCGGCAGGAGTCATCGAGACCACGGCATCGATGGTCTTCCCCATCGCAGCGGGAAACTCGATCAGCTACGTTGGTCTGTGGGACACGGGTCCTGTCTTCGTAGGATCGGCGCAGATCAGTCCGGCGGAGATCTTCAACAACGATGGGCAGCTGACAGTCCAGGAACTGACCATCACGGCTACCAGTACATAAGGGGATACAGTGGCGATCGTTAGGAGCAACGGCCTCTACGGCACCAATGGGGTACAGCCGACAAGCAGTACGATCGCACTGACTGGTAGCTCTCCCTTCACCACCAACAACACTCGACTCCTCTACGACAACACCCACCAGCTGCGGGGCCGCAACCCCATCCGCTTCGCAACGGACTACCGCAGGACCTCCACAGGAACCCTGCGGTACAGCCTGCCGAACACAGGTCCCTGGTCCGCGCGCTGGTACGTCTGGATGCCTCCACTCCAGGACGCGGGATACGGGATCAACGAAGTCCGCTGGCACGTGGGCTTCCCCGGCTCGGGTCTGGGCTTCGTTACGCACGCCACGGCCGCAGGCAACGCGGGTACACGCCTCCAGCCCAACGATCTGAACGCCGCTGCGATCACGTGGGACACCGAGGGCGGTTCAGCGGTACCCACCAACCAGTGGTGGCGTGTCGAGTTGTCTTACAACGGCACGAACTTCGTCAGCTCCATCTACGCAGGCGATGCGACCGCGGGTGCCCGTGTGCACACGTGGAACAACCGCGATGTGGGACGCTCCATGGAGCTGACCGCTTACCGGTACCGGCGCGGCGTGATGGTCGATTCCACCAGCGACTCGGCGCAGATCCAGTCTCGACAGAACCAGCTCATCGTCCTGGGATACCTTCCCTCGGGCGCTGCTGACGGTATCTGGGGGCCTCAGACGGCCGGGGCCATCTCCAGCTTCCAGGGCGACTACGGACTTCAGACAACCAGCACGGTCACTACGGAGACCGGCGCGGCCATGGACCTGGCCGTCAACGAGGCCAACGGTGCGACGCTCCCGACTCCCCTGTGGATCGCCAACCTCACCATCACCGACACGGCTGACCCGGTCGGCCCGCTGGACCTGGAGTCGGCTGCTCCCAGTCCTGCCGGTGTGCAGCTGACTCCGTCTGTACTGGCCGAGAACACTTCCCTGGCGGTCGACGAGGAGGTGGACTTCACTCCTGGAGTCACGGACACCTCCAAGGCGGTGGACGTGGCAGCGGCCGAGGAGGTGGAGTTCAGCCCCCTGGCCGATCTGTACAAGGAGACCAGCACCGCCGCCGCTGCCGGTGTGCACTTCACTCCGACGCTCACGTACAGCTCCAGCAGCCTCATCCCCGACCCTCCCGGTATCGGCCCGTCCTACAGGCTGGCCATCTACGAGCCGAACGGAGCACTGCGCGGCTACCTGCCGCACACGATCTCGTGGAACGCTTCCTTCGTCTTCAACGACACCGGTTCCTTGACGCTGAACTGCAACAGAAACGTGCCTGGTACCGAGATCCTGGACAACTCGCCCTTCGAGGTGGCGCTGGAGTTCCGCAGGGAGACCAGCGCCAACTTCGTGGAGGCGTTCGACGGACGTTTCCTCTCGATGAGGCGCACGCGAGACCTGGCAGACCGATCGGGGAACTTCACCTGGACCTGTCCTTCGTACTCGTGGATCTTCCGCAAGATCAAGACGCTGTCCGGCACAACGGAGCGCGAGCGCGTCTTCACCAACGTCCGTGTCGGCGCGATCATCCGTGGACTGGTGGACGACTGGCGTGACCGAGGTGACGGCGGCGTCATGTCCACTGTCTTCAACGCCAACACGGACACCTTCGGCAACATGTGGGCCGGTGGCCTGTTCAGCATGACCATTCCGGATGGAACGAGTCTGTACGACGTCATGATCTCGCTGTCAGACAGCGGCATGGTGGACTGGCGCATGAGCAACCGGGGATTCCAGGCGTTCAACCCCGACACCGCGATGAACCGCGACATGACGGGCTCTGTGCATCTGAGGATGGGCAGGAATCTGCTGGAGGCCCCCGAGGACTTCACCTACGAAGAGCTGGCCGGTCGCATGGACGTGGCCTACGACAACGGTGGGGTGTCCACGGCGAACACGACGCGCATGGCTCCCTGGGGTAGGTGGGAGGAGTACGGCCGCATCTCCGGCGTGAACAGCAGCGCCACAGCGACCCTGCTCATCCAGCGCAGGATGGCTGAGGCGATTCCCCGCACACAGAGGATGCGCAGACACCTGGTCATGAGCGGTGATCCGGTTCCCATGCTGGACTACCAGCCCGGAGACGTGATCTCGGTGGACGAGCCCGGCGCGAGCGGGGAGAACACCTTCACGGCCAACCGGCGCATCCGTCAGATCATCGTCTCTCACGGTCAGGACAGGCTGATGGAGACGGCCCTCACGCTGGAGCACCGCTTCGTTCCCAAGGAGCTTCGCCTGGACCACAAGACGCGGTCGGCCGGGGGCTACGACTTCGTCGGAGGGGCTGCGGTGTGGAGGGCTCTGTGAGTGTCCAATATATGACTTTGGTCCCGGGTATGTCCCGTGTGCACACATGAGAGACTGTCGTGGCGCTGTGTGAATGCGCCCCGCCAGCATTCACAGAAGGGATGAAGTGCGATGGAAGTATCCATCGACCCGCGAGCGCAGGTAGTACTACTGCAACGACGGGAGACTCATGACCAGCGACGATACCGCAAGGGTGGGATCGGTGGAGGCGCGGCATCTGAGTGATGGCATCTCACTGATCCGTGACGAACTGCGCGACATGCGGCAGGAAGTCCGGGATGGGATGAACCAGAGGCCCACGCACTCCGACCTCGGGTCGCTGAAGCTCCTCAACGAGAAGCAGCTGGAACTGGTGATCCAGCAACTGAACCAGAACAGAGAACGACACGACGCACAGATGGCCGCGTTGAGCAAGGAGTTCGAGCAGCTGAAGGTCGACATGGCTGCCACTGAGCAGAAGGCCGATGCGACAGAGAAAGACAAGAAGAGCCTTCAGCGTCAGCTGATCCTGGGATTCCTGGGTACTCTGGGAGGACTGGTGGCAACCAACTGGTGGCAGGGGATGGGACCCGGATGAGCGAGACGACTGCAACTGCAAGTGCAGATGAGCCCGGTAGTTCGCTCGCAGCTGAGGAAGAAGACTGGCTACCCGAGACCTCGCACATCCAGGCCACGCGCCGTCCGGACTACCAGGTGAACGCGCAGCCGTGCGAAGCCTGCCAGTGAGAGGAAGACATGGCACGACCGACTAAGTACGTGAGTAGGGGAGACCTCGGTTGGGGTACGACCCCGGCTAACTACGCCAATCTGCGGTCCGGACTCGTCGTCCACTACGACAGCGGCAACCAGAATCTGGCTAACAAGCCTCACAGTGCGTGCATCACGTACTGGCGCAACACCCGCGCGTTCCACACCGGTCCCTCACGAGGCTGGGTGGACGTGGGCTACAGCTTCATGGCGTGCAGTCACGGATACGTCCTCGAAGGGCGCGGACTGAACCGCGTTCAGGCTGCACAGCCGGGCGGCAACGCCACACACTACAGCGTCACGCTGGCGACGGGCCCCAGGGACGAGATCACCGAACAGCAGATCAACGCGGTGCGTGAGTTGCGTCTGTGGCTGATCCAGGACCACAACAACAGTGGCAGCGTCTACGGTCACCGCGACTTCATCGCCACCTCGTGCCCCGGCGACAAGGCGTATGCCCTCGTCAAGGACGGCACATTCACCAAGGCCCCCGGCTCTGTCGGGGGCGGGACAGATATGGAGAACCCCTTGATCGGACTGCGTGAAGGCGACGGTAAGGACGACGGCCTCAAGGAGAACGTGATCGGCCTCCAGCGGCTGGTCTCCGTGGCGGGCTTCGACCTCGGTACCGTGGACGGACACTGGGGGCCGAAGACCACGGCCGCTATCAAGGCTCTGCGCCAGTCGCTCGGCTCGGAAGCGACGAGCTTCACCTCGATCACCGGCACTGCCTACTCCCACATCATCCGCGCCATCGCGCGCAAGGAGGCGCAGGACG
>Ga0307413_10000062_pt1 | contig 27702 bp, 25 predicted proteins | sample DK1Ometagenome_3_FD_203714 | JGI IMG/M metagenome (GOLD analysis project Ga0307413, IMG submission 203714) | Maize rhizosphere microbial communities from greenhouse at UC Davis, California, United States - DK15-O-2 | ecosystem: Host-associated > Plants > Roots > Rhizosphere > Soil | place: USA... | reverse complement strand
AGGCTGGATCGCACAATGGAAAGAAATGCGTGAAAACAAAGAGCCAATAGGAAGACCAAGACAAATATATACTGGACATCCTTTGAGAGACTTTAAGCCTAACAAATAAAAAACTTTAAAGCTTCACTTAACTGTGAAGCTTTTTTTATATTTGCTCAAAATATAATACTATTATGTTGCAATTAAATGTAAAGAACGAAACGTCAAGATTGCGTGCTGTAGTTTTGGGTTCAGCCGTTCATAATGGGCCAACTCCATCTTTGGAAGAAGCCTACGATCCTAAATCATTGGAACATATTAAAGCAGGAACATATCCAATTGAAAAAGATATGGTTGCTGAAATGGATGCTTTTAATGCTGTTTTTCAAAAGTATGATGTAAAAGTTTATCGTCCGGAAATGATTGAAAATTATAATCAAATTTTTGCCAGAGATATAGGTTTTGTTATTGACGACACTTTTGTGAAATCGAATATTTTACCAGATCGAGAACGTGAGTTAGATGCTATTCAATATGTGATTGATCAAATGGATGCAACTAAAGTTGTTCGCCCGCCGGAGGAAGTTCACATTGAAGGTGGAGATGTTATGCTCTGGAATAATCATATTTTTATTGGAACATATAAAGGCAGCGATTATAAAGATTATATCACGGCAAGAACAAATATGCATGGTGTTAATTTTATCAAGGAATTATTCCCGAATAAAATTGTCAAAGAATTTGATTTGGTTAAATCGAAGTTAGAAGCTCGGGATAATGCTTTGCATCTTGATTGTTGTTTTCAGCCAGTTGGAAAAAATAAAGGAATCATTTATAAAAGAGGTTTTCGTGAGGAAGCTGATTATTTGTATTTGGTTAATCTTTTTGGTAAAGAAAACTTATTTCACATTGAGAGAAACGAAATGTACAATATGTTTTCAAACGTATTTTCCATTGATGAAAATGTTGTTGTTTCAGAGAAGAATTTTACTCGTTTGAACAATTGGCTTCGTGCAAACGGTTTTATTGTTGAAGAAATTCCGTATGCAGAAATTGCAAAACAAGAAGGCTTGCTAAGATGTTCTACTTTACCATTAATTAGAGACTAAAAAATAAAGTTTCAAGTCTCAGGTTTCAAGTTTCGTGTTGTTTACAAACTTGTAACCTGAAACTTGAAACAAAAAAATAAAGAAAATGAAACAGACTACAAATGCAATCGTAATGATTCGGCCAGTTGCTTTTAGAATGAACGAGCAAACGGCTGTAAATAATTATTACCAAAAAGTTTTAGACGGACTTTTACCAAGTACTGTAAATGCAAAAGCCCAACAGGAATTTGATACTTTCGTTGAGAAGTTAAGAGCAGTTGGAGTTGATGTTACAGTTATCGAAGATACTTTAGATACAGATACTCCAGATAGTATTTTTCCAAACAATTGGGTTTCATTTCATGAAAATGGAGATGTGGCTTTATATCCAATGTTTGCCGAAAATCGTCGCCATGAACGTCGTGAAGATATTTTAGATACTCTTGAAGAAAAAGGTTTTGAGATTTCTAATATAATGGATTATACATCTGCAGAAGAAGATGGTTTTTTTCTGGAAGGAACTGGAAGTCTACTTTTAGATCGAGCTAATGCAAAAGCATATTGTGCTTTATCTCCTCGTGCTGATGAAGAATTGTTTATCGAATTTTGTGAAGATTTTGATTATGCTCCGGTTATTTTCGAAGCATTTCAAACAGTTGATGGAGAACGAAAATTGATTTATCACACCAATGTAATGATGTGTTTGGGTGAAACTTTTGCTGTTATTTGTGCAGATTGTATTGATGACAAAAAAGAACGTAAAATGGTGTTGGATAATCTAAAAGCTGATAAAAAAGAAATTATTTTAATTACGGAAGCTCAGGTAAATAATTTTGCTGGAAACATGCTGGAAGTTCGGGGAGCAAATGACAAAAAATATATTGTTATGAGCGCATCGGCATATCAGAGTTTAACTCCAAAACAAATTGCACAATTAGAAAATCATGCAGAAATTTTAAGTTCAAGTTTAGATACAATTGAAGCTTGTGGCGGAGGAAGTGCAAGATGCATGATGGCTGAAGTATTTTTGCCAAGAAATTAAAAAGTAATTTTCAGAATAGAATAAAGGGATAGAACGTAAGTTTTATCCCTTTTGTTTTATAGAATATAGAATGAATTACATTAAATTTCCTTTGATGATGTTTACGATTGAGCTTACTATATATTGAATTCCGATAGAAATTACAATAAAACCAACAATCCTTGATATTGCCACAATTCCTGAAGCTCCTAATATACGAGCCAGATAATGCGCGCTTTTAAGTATGGCAAAAATGGCAACAGCAATCGCAAAAATGGCTAAACTAGAAATAATAATCTCATTCATTTCATGGTGTTCCTGATAAAAAGCAATTAATAATGACATCGACCCAGGGCCAGCTAACATTGGTATTGCTAATGGAGTAAGCGCGATATCGTTTCGATGATGTGCTTCATTTTCAATTTTTTTGTTGATGCCTCGTTTTTTGTTGAATTTTCCTGAAAGTAAAGAAAACCCTGAATTTACAATCACGATTCCGCCGGCAATTCTAAGAGCATCGATGCTGATTCCGAAAAAGGTTAAAACATATTGACCTATAAAATAAGAAACCATTAAAATGATAAAAACATTTATCGCCGTCCAAATTGAAATTCGCGAACGTTCTTTCTGAGAATCATCCTGCGTAAGTCCAACAAAAATAGGAACAGTACCAATTGGGTTTAAAACCGAAAAAAGAGCAGCAAATAAGTAAATAAATAAATCCATAGAGTTTTGGTTAACGAAGTAAAAATAGTCAAATTTTAATATTACAGAACAATTTGATGTAAGGTTATTCGTTTTTTATTGCTTTAATTCGTAAATTAATAACTTAAAATTAGCTCATTCTTTTTGACTACTTTTGTAAAATATTTTAAAATGATGAAAAATAAGAAAACTTTAGTTCTGGGCGCTACTACAAAACCAGATCGATATGCATATAGAGCTATAAATATGTTGGTTCAAAAAGGACATACTGTTTTAGCAATTGGTCAAAATACCGGTGAAGTAGCCGGTGTGAAAATTCAAACCAAAGCCATTCCGGTTAAGAATATAGACACAGTAACTTTGTATTTAAACCCTACTCGTCAGCGTGATTATTACAATTACATAATCGAAGCTCAGCCAAAAAGAGTAGTTTTTAATCCGGGAACTGAGAATCCTGAATTATATCAGTTGCTTGAATTGAATGATATTAAGGCAGAAGTTGCTTGTACTTTGGTTTTATTAGCAACAAATCAATATTAATTTTCCGGATTGTCCAGTTTAGTTCAAATCCTTTTTTATTCTGAGTCACTAATAAGAAAGGATTTGATTTAATAATTTAAGTAAAAAAACTCTTTAGTAGTATATTTGCTCTTTTAAAACCCAGTGAATTTAGTTGTCCCCAAGTCTACTAAACCATTAAAAGTATTACTTTTGTCGTTATGGAATTTTCATCAAAGTTAATAGAAAAAGCAGTTAACGAAATGTCGCAATTACCAGGTATAGGTAAGCGTACGGCATTGCGATTGGTTTTGCATTTGCTAAAGCAGCCAAAGGAGCAAACTGGTTTTTTATCTCAGGCATTGCTTAATATGCGGGAGGATATTAAGTTTTGTAGAAGCTGTCATAATATTTCTGATACAACAGTTTGCGAAATCTGTGTAAATTCATTGAGAAACCATCAGACGATTTGTGTCGTAGAGGATATTAGAGATGTGATGGCAATCGAAAATACAGGACAATACAAGGGAATTTATCACGTACTGGGAGGGAAAATTTCTCCAATTGAAGGTGTTGGACCTGGACAATTAAATATCTCAAGTTTAGTAGAAAAAGTGAAAGCCGGAAAAGTAATTGAGATTATTTTTGCGCTAAGCTCTACTATGGAAGGCGATACAACTAATTTTTATATCTATAAACAAATTGCAGAATTTGATATTGTAATTTCGACAATTGCAAGAGGAATATCTGTTGGAGATGAATTAGAATATGCTGATGAAATTACACTTGGAAGAAGTATTTTACACAGAGTACCATTCGAAAAAACTTTTAAAAACAACTAAATAAACCAAACAAAAGTTAGATTTCCTGAAGATTAAAGGAAAAGCTATATTTGCGACTAAATTTTAAATAATGACAAGAAAAAGCTTTTATATATTGCTGTTAATTAGCACACTTTTTACATCTTGTATCCCGATAAAAGATTTGGTGTATTTACAAGATAAAAATACTTCAGCAGAACAAAATACAATTGCCGCAGTAGAATCTAAACCTTATAGATTGCAAGTTAATGATATTATTAGTATCGATATAAAAGCAATTGATCCTAAACTTGTTACTATTTTTAATTCAACCGAATCCGCTTCAGGAACTACGGCAAAATCAGAATCATCGTTGTATTTCAATGGTTTTACGGTAGATGATCATGGAAATATACGTATGCCAATTTTGGGTGAAATAAATGTAATTGGATTTACAATCGAGGAAGTAAGGGTTAAAATTGAAAAAAAATTACTTGAAGAATATTTTAAAAGTGATGCGAATATTTTTGTAACTGTCAAATTAGCGGGTTTTCGATATACAATTAATGGAGAAGTGGGAAGCACTGGAACTAAAACACTATTTCAGCAACATGTAAATATTATGGAGGCTATTGCAAATGCTGGAGATATTACGACTGTTGGAAATAGAAAAGCTGTAACAGTAATTCGTCAAACACCAACTGGAGTTCAAATGAACGATCTTGATCTTACAGATGTAAATGTGATGAAATCTCCATATTACTATTTACAGCCTAATGATTACATTTATGTAAAACCACTAAGACAAAAAACATGGGGAACGGGACAGACTGGAATACAATCAATAGGTACAATTATAACCTTGTTGTCATTAGCAACAACGGTTTATTTGATTCTGAAAAATTAAACTAAATTCAAAAAATGTTAGATATAAAAGATTTTTCGATTTTTGAAAATCATTCAAATTTTGATTTTAAAGGGTTTTTATTGAAAATCGCCAGTTATTGGAAATGGTTTCTCGCTTGTTTAATAATTGCATTTACAATTGCATATCAGGTAAATATTCGAAAAGAGAAAATTTATGCAATGCAAACGATGATTTCTATTAAAGAAGAAAGTAATCCTTTTTTTACTTCAAATACCAGTTTAGTCTTTAACTGGGGAGGAATATCTGATCAGGTAAATGGAATTTCTACTATATTACAATCAAGATCACATAATGAATTAGTTGTAAGTAAGTTGCAATTTTATATTGATTATCTGAAACAAGGAAAATATAATTTGACCGATGCATACGGAGCAGTTCCTTTTTATCTAAATATTGATAAATCAAAAGGTCAGCTTGCAAATACTTTAATTGGGATTAAGTTTTTAAGTGAAAATGTATATGAAATTCGAATTCCGTTTGAAAATTCTTCAGTTTCTGTAGTAGACTACACGACCAATACTTATTCTAATACAAATGTACAGCCTGCAGAATTTGTAAAAAGGTATAAAGTGGGAGAACAGGTTACATTGCCTTTTTTAAATTGGAAATTACAAATCAATGATAATCCCGGTTTTTATAAAGGAAATGAATACTTTGTAAGATTCAATGATTTTAATGGCACAGTATCAAAATACAGAGGTATAAATATTGATTCTGATGATAAAGGAGGCTCTATATTGACTTTAAGTATGCAGGGCACAAACAAAGCCCGAATGGTAGAATACTTAAATGCTACTGTAAGAATGTTGATAAAAATTCAGCTTGACGGAAAAAATCAATTTGCAAATAATACAATACGATTCATAGATAGTACTCTTGTGGCTATGGAAGGGCAATTGAAGCAAACCGGAAACGAATTAAAAACTTTCAGAAAAGATAAGAATGTCTATGATATAGAAGCCGGAGGGGCCAAATTTTCAGATCAAATAATGAATTTTGATGTAGAGAAAGACCAAATTTCCAGAAAAATAGCATATTATAATTCATTAAAAACTTATTTGAATAACAGTGTCGATTATTCCAGACTTCCAGCCCCATCAGTTGCGGGAATTGAAGATCCAAATATTGTTGCCAATGTATCAAAAATAATAGCACTTTCTACTCAAAGGTCAGAGATGGCTTATGCAGTAAAAAGCGATAAGATTTTTAAAGATTTTGATAACCAAATGCGTGCTGTTAAAGATGTCTTATTAGAAAATATCGGTACTGCAAAATCTTCACTGTTGTATGATTTATCTATGGTAAATGCCAAAATTGGTCAGGCAGAAAGTACAGTTAAAAAGTTACCGGAAGAGCAGCAGGAATTGTTGAAGATTAAAAGAAAATATGATTTAAATGATAATATTTATACTGAATTTCTTCAAAAGCGCAATGAAGCAGAAATTGTAAAAGCTTCCAATTTATCCGATATACATTTTATTGATCCGGCCAAAGATATTGGAGGCGGTTTAATTGGACCAAAGACTTCTGTAAATTATGTATTAGCTTTATTTTTGGGTATCTTAGTTCCTTTGTTATTCGTTTTTGGAATTTTCTTCGTTAATAATTCAATTCAAAATGCTGAAGATGTTAATAAATTGACTCAGATTCCACTTATTGGAGTGATTGGAGTAAATAAAGATAATGTTAATTTAGCAGTATTTGATAAGCCAAAATCTGCCCTTTCTGAGTCTTTTAGGGCTATTCGTTCTTCATTACAATTTTTATATAAAAAACAGCAGGTAAGTGGTGCAAAAACATTAATGATCACTTCATCTATAAGTGGAGAAGGAAAAACATTTTGCTCTATAAATATTGCGACTATTTTCGCTTTAAGCGAAAAGAAAACGGTTATTATTGGTTTAGATTTGAGAAAACCGAGATTGGCTGACGAGTTTAATTTGAGTAATCAGACAGGGGTCGTGAATTATTTAATTAAACAAAAAACGTTGAGTGAAATCATTAACCCAACAGAAATCCCTAATCTTGACGTTATACTTTCCGGCCCTATTCCTCCCAATCCGTCTGAACTTATTATAAGTGAAGCTATGAAAGAATTGATAGAAGAGCTAAAACAAAAATATGATTATATTATTTTAGATACTCCTCCGGTTGGTCTGGTTTCGGATGCTTTAGAATTGGTTCAGTATGCAGATGTAACATTGTATATTGTTAGACAAAATTATACTAAAAAAGATATGATCACGTTGTTGAATACTAGAGTAAAAAGAGGAGAGCTAAATAACACCAGTATTGTTTTGAATGGATATGAGAATAAAGCAAAATATGGAAGTGCTTACGGGTATGGTTATGGAGTATATTCTAATGGTTACCATGAAGAAGAAGTAAAACCAGGTTTCATGAAGTCTCTTTTTAATAAATTCAATAAAAAATAAATTCAATAAATGGAAACATCGACTCAATATAAAATTTTGATTACGGGTGGAGCGGGTTTTATTGGTTCAAATTTATGTGAGTATTTTTTAGAATCAGGTCATAAAGTAATTTGTTTAGATAATTTTTCGACAGGTCATCGTCATAATTTGAAAGATATTTTAAATCATCCTAATTTTAAATTAATTGAAGGAGATATACGAAATATAGAAGATTGTGTTTTGTCTGTAAAAGATGTTGATTACGTTTTGCATCAGGCAGCTTTAGGTTCTGTGCCAAGGTCTATAAATGATCCGATAACTACAAATGATGTTAATGTTTCAGGATTTCTTAATATGCTGGTGGCTTCACGCGATGCAAAAATTAAACGTTTTATTTATGCGGCAAGTTCTTCAACTTATGGAGACTCTCAAGGATTACCAAAAGTAGAAGATATTATAGGGAAACCTTTGTCGCCATACGCAATTACGAAATATGTAAATGAATTATATGCGGAGATTTTTAGTAAAACGTATGGTTTAGAAACTATTGGATTACGTTATTTTAATGTTTTTGGAAGAAAACAGGATCCAAATGGTGCTTATGCTGCAGTAATTCCTAAATTTGTAATGCAATTCATGCATTATGAAAGCCCGATAATTAATGGTGATGGAAATTATTCTCGCGATTTTACGTATATTGATAATGTAATTCAGATGAATGAATTAGCTATGACAAGTCAAAATCCGGAAGCGATAAACACTGTTTATAATACGGCATATGGGGATCGAAATACATTAAATGATTTGGTAGGGTATTTAAAAAAATATTTAGCTGAATTTGATTCAAAAATAGCAGATGTTGAAGTTGTTTATGGAGCAAACAGAGTGGGAGATATTCCACATTCATTAGCAAGTATCGATAAAGCAAAAGCGGTATTAGGTTACGATCCAAAATATTCGTTACAGGAAGGGCTAAAGGAAGCAGTAAATTGGTATTGGAATAATTTGAAATAAATCAAGGATAACATAATAAGAAATAAATGGAAATCACAAAAATTTGTTGTATTGGAGCAGGTTATGTTGGAGGGCCAACAATGGCAGTAATTGCGCAAAAATGCCCTCATATTCAAGTGACTGTTGTTGATTTGAATGAACAAAGAATTAAAGATTGGAATGATCCAAATACAGAAAATATACCCATTTACGAGCCGGGACTTTCAGAGATTGTAGCTGAGGCCAGAGGAAGAAATCTTTTTTTCTCCACAGAAGTTGAAAAAGCAATCGATGAAGCTGAAGTTATCTTTATTTCAGTAAATACGCCAACCAAAACCTATGGAAAAGGAAAAGGAATGGCTGCGGATCTTAAATATATTGAATTATGTGCAAGGCAAATTGCAAAAGTTGCTAAGCAAAATAAAATTGTTGTAGAGAAATCTACTTTACCTGTTCGAACTGCTGAAGCAATAAAAAGTATTCTGGATAATACTGGAAATGGAGTGCAATTTCAGATTTTATCTAATCCTGAATTTTTAGCGGAAGGAACAGCTGTTTCAGATTTATTAAACCCAGACAGGATTTTAATAGGCGGAGATACAACACCAGAAGGCGAAGCTGCAATTAATTCTTTAGTTGATGTTTATGCTAATTGGGTAAGCAGAGATAAAATATTGACTACAAATGTATGGTCGTCAGAGTTATCAAAACTGACAGCAAATGCATTTTTAGCTCAACGTATTTCTTCAATAAATGCAATGTCTGAACTATGTGAAAAAACCGGAGCAGATGTAAGCGAGGTTGCCAGAGCAATTGGAATGGATAGTAGAATCGGTCCTAAATTTTTAAAAGCATCAGTAGGATTTGGAGGTTCATGTTTTCAGAAAGATATTCTTAATCTGGTTTATATTGCTAAATCGTATGGATTACTTGAAGTTGCAGATTATTGGGAGCAAGTAATTATCATGAACGATCATCAGAAGAGAAGATTTTCAAATAAAATTGTTCAGACGTTATATAACACAGTTGCAGATAAAAAAATTACTTTTTTAGGTTGGGCATTCAAAAAAGACACGAATGATACACGTGAGTCTGCCGCTATATACGTAGCAGATGATTTGATCAATGAACAAGCGAAAATTTCAGTTTATGACCCGAAAGTTTCAAGAAATAAAATGCTAAATGATTTAAATTATTTAGAAACAAGATCAGCTGAAGAAAACAATTCAGCAGTTTTAACGTTTGATGATGCTTATAATGCTTGCCAAGGATCACATGCAATAGCAATTCTTACTGAATGGGATGAATTTGCTGCTTATGATTGGAAGAAAATTTACGATTCAATGCATAAGCCAGCATTTGTTTTTGATGGAAGAAATATATTAAATGGTAAAGAATTAGAAGCAATCGGGTTTATTTATAATGGAATAGGTTCTTAATTGAAGATTAAAATTAATCTGAAATTTAAAAAGTAATAACAATAAGGGCTGGATTTTCAATATAGAAAAATTATGAATTGGTATGTTATTTATACTAAACCCAAATGGGAGAAAAAAGTTGCCGAAAAACTAAATGAAATTGGAATTGAGTCTTACTGTCCTGTTATTACGCAAATAAAGCAATGGTCAGACCGAAAAAAGAAAGTAGAAGTGCCGCTTTTTAATTCTTATGTATTTGTTCAGTTGTTGGAAAGTGAGCGAAACTCTGTTTTTCAAGTTTCGGGTGTAGTTCGATATTTATTTTGGTTAGGAAAACCTGCAATTGTAAGAGAGGAAGAAATTAGTATTATAAAGAAAAGTTTAGCATCTCCTAATTTAAGTGATGTTTCAGTAACTTCGATTCAGGTTGGTGATCGTATAAAATTAGAAACTGGAGCGTTTAGTAATCAGGATGCAATAGTAAAAGAAGTTTCTAAAACGCATTATATTTTAGTTTTAGAATCTTTAGGATGTGTTCTAAAAATAAAATATAAATAATTTTAGGATAGAATTAACGTCAAATAATGAGAATAAGAGAGCAAAAATCACTTTTTGTGTGGTATTTGCTCTCTTTTTTCTTGTAAAAAAAATCGTTGTCATCTGATTTGTAAAGATTTAAAAACCCGTTATTTTTTTTATTCTGTTTCTTTTGTAGTTCTGTAAGAAACTCATTGAATAAATTGAGTGAATGTGTTATATTTGCCAAAAAATGATTCTAGGGTATCTGTGTCCAATATTTGTGACTCAGAGTAGCGAAGCTATGAGTTAAAATGATCAAAGTTGATAAAAGATAAGAAAAAATGGATGGAAACATAAAAATTGCCATTATAGGTTTGGGTTATGTTGGTCTTCCTTTAGCGAGACTATTTGCTACTAAATATCCAGTTGTGGGTTTTGATGTAAATGAATCAAGAGTAGCTACTTTAAAATCAGGTACCGATACAACTTTAGAAGTGGATGATGAGACTTTACAAAAAGTCTTAGTTGCTAATCCTAATAATGAAAATGGATTGTATTGCACTACTACTCTAAGTGATATTGCAGATTGTAATTATTTTATAATAACAGTTCCAACGCCAGTTGATAAAAATAATCGTCCAGATTTAACTCCTTTATATAAATCTAGTGAATCTGTTGGAAAAGTCTTAAAAAAAGATGATATTGTAATTTATGAATCTACTGTATATCCAGGAGTTACAGAGGAACAATGCATCCCAGTTTTAGAAAGAGTTTCAGGTTTAGAATTTAATGTTGATTTCTTTGCAGGATATTCACCAGAAAGAATAAATCCGGGAGATAAGGAACATACTGTAGAGAAAATCTTAAAAGTAACATCTGGATCAACAACAGAAATTGGTTTAAAAGTTGATGCGCTTTATAAATCCGTCATTACAGCAGGTACACATTTAGCACCAAGTATAAAAGTTGCCGAAGCCGCAAAGGTTATTGAAAACTCACAAAGAGATATTAATATTGCTTTTGTAAATGAGTTGGCCAAGATATTTAATTTGATGAATATTGATACACAAGAAGTGCTAACTGCGGCAGCGACTAAATGGAATTTTTTGCCATTTAAACCTGGTTTGGTTGGAGGGCATTGCATTGGTGTAGATCCTTATTATTTAGCGCAAAGAGCGCAAGAATTTGGATATCACCCTGAAATAATTTTAGCAGGACGACGTTTGAATGATAGTATGGGCGAATACGTGGCGTCGCAAGTGGTTAAATTAATGATTAAAAAAGGGATTTCAGTTAATGGAGCAAATCTTTTAATGCTTGGCATTACTTTTAAGGAAAATTGCCCCGATGTTAGAAACACCAAAATTGTAGATGTAGTAAAATCATTAAAAGAATATGGTATATCAGTTACAATATATGACCCATTAGCAAATATACAAGAAGTTAAAAAAGAATATAAATTGACAACAGTAGATTCATTACCGGCAGAAAAGTTTGATGCTATTGTCTTAGGAGTTGCCCATACTGAGTTTTTAGAATTAAACTTTTCAGAGTTACAAAAATCAAATAGTTTATTATATGACGTAAAAGGAGTTTTAGGTACTATAGCCGATAATAGATTATAGAACTGAAATTCTTTTTTTTATACTAAAAGAAAAATGGAGAAAAACAATTCAATTATACATGTAATTTTGACGGGAGGAGTTGGTAGTAGATTATGGCCACTTTCCCGTAAGAGTCAACCTAAACAATATCTTGAGATATTTGAGAATAAATCCTTATTTGAGATGACGGTTGACAGGAACAGTCATTTAGCAAATAAAGTAATGGTTGTAGGTAATGTAGACAATCATCATTTAAGTGGTAAGGTTATGAATAAAACCAATACTGCTTATGTGAATATTGTTGAAGCTACTCCAAGAAATACAGCTGCAGCTATCGCTTTCGCAGCTTTTGCAGCAAACCCGGATGATTTATTAATTGTAACACCTTCGGATCATATTATTGATCGTATGGAAAATTACAATCAGGCGATTAATGAAGCAATTTCAAAAGCACAAGATGGTTATATAGTAACATTTGGAATTATTCCAACCAAGCCCGAAACGGGATATGGCTATATTGAATCAAAAGGAGATAAAGTTTTATCATTTAGAGAGAAACCTAACGAAACGACTGCAAAGGAGTTTATAGCAAAAGGTAATTTTTTATGGAATAGCGGAATGTTCTGTTTTAAGGCCGGAGTGCTTTTAGAAGAATTAAAGCAATTTCAACCTGAAGTTTATGAGAAATCAAAAACTGTTTGGGAAGCAAGTAAAGACGGTTTCTTAGATTTAGATTTATCCTTAGCAATACCATCAATAAGTATTGACTATGCTGTAATGGAACGTAGTAAAAAAATAAAAGTAGTTCCGGCATCATTTTCATGGTCAGATTTAGGATCTTTTGAATCAGTTTATGATTATTTAGTTTCAAAAGGACATCATATTGATAAAAATGGAAATATGGTTATTGGAAGTGGAAAGCACACTACATTTTTAGGATTAAAAAATACTATTTTTGTTTACACTGATACAGCAAATTTAATTTTACAAAAAGAAAATTCACAAGATGTTAAAGATATTTATAGTGAGTTAGAGAAAATAAATTCTGATCTGCTAAATTAATTATAGAATGCAAATGAAAAAAATTCTTATAACAGGTGGTGCTGGTTTTATTGGCTCTCACGTGGTTCGTCGCTTTGTAAATAAATATCCTGAATACCAAGTTTTCAATTTAGACGCTTTAACTTATGCAGGAAATCTTGAGAATATTAAAGATATTGAAAATCATGCAAACTATACTTTTGTAAAGGGAGATATTGTGGATGAATCTTTTATAAATAAACTTTTTTCAGAACATAATTTTGATGGAGTTCTACATTTAGCAGCAGAATCCCATGTTGATCGATCTATAGAAGATCCATTAGCATTTGTTAAAACAAACGTTATAGGGACAATGAATTTATTAAATGCAGCGAAAAATCAATGGAAAAACAATTTTGAAGGTAAACGTTTCTATCATATTAGTACTGATGAGGTTTATGGATCACTTGGAGCAGAAGGACTATTTACCGAAACGACTCCATATGACCCTAATTCTCCATATTCAGCTTCAAAAGCAAGTTCAGATCATTTTGTGAGAGCTTACGGAGAAACTTATGGCCTGCCATATGTTTTGACTAATTGTTCTAATAATTATGGGTCGTATCATTTTCCTGAAAAGTTGATTCCTCTTTTTATAAATAATATAATCAATAACAAACCATTACCAGTTTACGGAGATGGCAATTACACTCGTGATTGGCTTTTCGTAGAAGATCACGCTATTGCAATTGATTTAGTTTTTCATGAAGGAAAAAATCATGAAACCTACAATGTAGGGGGATTTAATGAATGGAAAAATATTGATTTGGTAAAGTTATTATGCCAGATTATGGATAAAAAATTAGGAAGAATTGAAGGGACTTCTCAAGAGTTAATTGCTTATGTAAAAGATAGACCAGGTCATGATTTACGATATGCAATTGATGCTTCTAAAATTAATAAAGAATTGGGATGGAAACCATCTGTAACTTTTGAAGAAGGATTAGAAAGAACTATTAATTGGTATTTGAGTAATGAAGAATGGTTACAGAATGTAACTTCAGGTCTTTATAAAGATTATTATCAAAAACAATATTCATAATTCAAAAAACGATTTTCTCTTCAACCAAATCTAAAGGTTAAACTATAATTTAATATGAAAAAGTTAATATACGTTCTTACATTATTTTTTATTTTACTAATGTCTTTTAATGCAAATGCTCAGGATATTATAAAGTCTAAAGATTTAAGTACTGTAAAAGTAGATTATTTGTCAGATGATGAAATAGGTAGAATAGTTTCTCAATTAAAAAGCAATAGTGCGACAATTGATGATGTTGAATCAATGGCTTTATCAAAAGGAATGAGCCAAAATGAATTCGATAAATTAAGAACTCGAGTGAAGGAATATGAGAAGAAAAATTCCAGCGATAAGGATAAAAAGGATAAGGATAAAAAAGACAAGGATAAAAAAGACAAGGATAAATTAAAAGAGACAGACGAAGATTCAGAGTTTGGAAGAAAACAAGAAAAAATTAAAAACGAAAAAATAAAAGATTCGTTAAATGCTTTGATTTTTGGATCTGAATTATTTGATAATCCAACTTTAAGTTTTGAGCCAGATCTAAAAATGGCCACGCCAGTTAACTATTTTCTGGGACCAGGTGATAAATTAGAAGTTAGCGTCTTTGGTGTTCAGCAATTTGATGATACTGTTCCTGTAAACTTTGAAGGTAAAATTACAATTCAAAATGTTGGACAAATTGCAGTAGCAGGAATGTCTATTGAAGCGGCTACACAAAAAATAAGAGCTGCAATTGCAAGAGTGTACAGTACCGTTAGATCTGGACAATCGCAAGTTAGTGTAAGTTTAACTGATATAAGAACTATTAAAGTAACAATTGTCGGAGGGAAGCAACCTGGAAATTATTCAATTTCATCTCTTGCATCTGTTTACAATGCATTGCATTTGGCAGGTGGACCAGGTAAAAATGGTAGTTATAGAAATATAGAATTAATCCGAAATAACAAGGTTTATAAAAATGTTGATATTTATAAGTTTATAGTTAAAGGAGACCAATCGGAGAATATAAATTTAAGAGATAATGATGTAATTAGAATTCCTGCCTATACGGAGAGAGTTGTAGTTGAGGGAGAAGTAAAAAGGCCGGGAATTTTCGAGATGAAAAAAGGAGAAACCTTTTCTGATTTACTAAATTTCGCTTCTGGATTTAATGAATTCGCTTACACAGCATCAGTAAATGTTTTGCAAAAAACAGGTAAAGAGTTTAAAGTACATGATATAAACGAAAGCGAATTTGATTCTTATTTACCTAAATCAGGAGATGTCTTTAAAGTTACAAAAATCTTAAACCGATTTGAAAATCGTATTAAGATAGAAGGAGCAGTTTTTAGACCAGATTACTATTCATATAGTGAAGGAATGAGAATTTCAGATCTTATTACTAGAGCCGAAGGGATTAAAGAAGATGCCTATACGAAACGAGCAAGAATTATTCGATTAAAAACAGATTTGACTACAGAAATTGTAAATGTTGATTTAAGCGCAGCTTTATCAGGGGATTTAAATTCTGATATTGAATTAAAAAGAGAAGATATCGTTACAGTTTATTCGATACTTGATTTTAGAGAAGAATATAAGATTACTATAGATGGAGAAGTAAAAAATCCTGGAGAATACGAGTACTTTGATAATTTAACCTTAAACGACCTAGTAGTACAAGTTGGAGGATTAACAGGTTCAGCTTCAAAAAGAGTTGAGATTGCAAGAATGGTAAAATCTGATGCAATTGACGACAGCGATCCAAAGCGTATCGAACTAGTTGAACTCGAAATCACTGCTGACAATAATGAACAAATTAAAAATTTTGTTTTAAAACCTTTTGATGTTATTAACATAAGAAAAATGGCAGTTTACGAAAAACCAGAAATGGTTAAAGTTACTGGAGCAGTAACGTATCCTGGTAAGTATGTACTCGCTAATAAAAGAGAAACGGTTTACAATGTTGTTATGAGAGCTGGAGGATTAACATCAATTGCTAATTTGGATGGTATGAAAATTAAAAGACCAATTAAGGAAGAGCAAATTGAGCAGTTAGAAAGTGTAAATCTTAATCTTGATAAAAAACAAATTACAGAAGAAGGAAAAGACTTGAAAGAATCAAATTTAAAAGAAAAAGATACACTAAGTTCTAAATTATCTAAAAAGCTTAGGGATGAATTAAAATTTGCGACGATTCCTGTAAACTGGGAAAAAATTGTAAAAGATAAAAACCATTATTCAAATGTTACTTTGTTTCCTGGTGATGAAATTGAAGTAGCAGTATATAATGAGGGAGTAAAAGTAACAGGAAATGTATTACTAACTTCTGAAATCCCATATAGAAGTGGAAAAGGATTTAGGTATTATATCGATGCTGTTGGAGGTGTTGATTATAAAGGTTGGAAGAAAAAAGCATATATTATTTATCCAAATGGGAAGGCTTCTGTGACCGGTTCTTTTTTATTTTTTAGATCATATCCAAAAGTTACTCCGGATTCTCAAATAGTAGTGCCAGAAAAACCAGAAATGAAAAGAATGAGTGCCGGAGAATGGGCTGGTATTGGAAGTGCTCTTGCGAGTATAGCTTTATTAATTGTTACAGCTTTTAAATAAGAAATTTTAATGGAGAAAAAATCTATTGAAAACGATGAAATATCGTTGAAAGAATTATTAATTAAAGTAAAAGAATGGTATTCTTACCTTTTATCGCAATGGAAAATTATTTTTTTAGCAGGAATAATTGGGGCTGCTTTGGGATTAACTTATTCTTTTATAAAAAAACCAATTTATACCGCAACATTATCATTTGCATTAGAAGATGAAAAATCTGGTGGAGGTGGTTTAGGAAGTGCGCTTGGGTTAGCTAGCTCTTTTGGTTTAGATTTAGGAGGAAGTGGAGGAGGAATTTTCACTGCGTCTAATTTAACTGAACTGTTTAAATCTAGGGCCATGGTGGAAAAGACATTCTTATCTCCGGTTAATCTAGATGGTAAGACGACATCTTTAGCAGAAATGTATATTGAAAATAATGATTGGAGAGAAAGTTGGGACAAGGATCCTAAATTATCAAAAATTAAGTTTTTACCAAATCCAGATCGTAAACATTTTACTAGGATTCAAGATAGTATCATGGGGGTAATGTTTAATAATTTATCTAAGTCTGAATTAATTGTTGGTCAAAAAGACAAAAAGATATCAATTATTAATATTGATGTATCGTCAAGCAACGAGTTATTTGCAAAATATTTTTGTGAAGCTTTAGCAAAAGAAGTAGGTCAATTTTATATTGAAACAAAAAGTAAAAAAGCTAGAATGAATATGGCTATTTTAGAACGTCAAGTTGATTCAATTAGGAGAGAACTAAACGGAGCGATAACAGGCGTTGCTGTTGCAAATGACAATACTTTTAATTTAAATCCGGCACTAAATGTTCGTCGTGCTCCATCTGCTAGAAGGCAGGTTGACGTTCAGGCTAATACTGCTATTTTAACAGAGTTAGTTAAACAATCGGAATTAGCGAAAGTTACTTTACGTAAAGAAACTCCTTTAATACAAGTTATTGATAGGCCAATTTTACCATTAGAAAAAAGCAATTTTAGCAAGATGAAAGGTATTGTAATTGGTTTTTTTCTTCTGAGTTTTGCTTTTATCTTGTTCCTTGTTTTTCGGAGATTTTTCAGTCTAATCACTAAATAGAGATTTAAAGAATTATTAAAATAATAAAATACAATAATGTCAATATCATTAGAATCATTAATAAAAAAAGATAAAATTATTTCTGTTACTGGATTGGGTTATGTTGGGCTGCCATTAGCTTTAGAATTTGCTAAACATTTTAAAGTTATTGGGTTTGATATAAATGATTCAAGGGTTGAATTGATGAAAAAGAGAATAGATCCTTCAAAAGAACTTAATTCAAATGCTTTTGATGGCTGTGATATAACTTTTACCTCTAATGTTGAAGATCTTAAAAAAGCCAATTTTCATATTGTAGGTGTACCAACTGATATTGACGAAAACAAAGTGCCAAATTTGAAACCGTTGTTAGGTGCCACAAGGAGTGTTGCTTCTGGACTTAAGAAAGGGGACTATGTTGTGTATGAGTCAACAGTTTATCCTGGATGTACTGAAGAAGATTGTGTACCAATTTTAGAAGAAGTTTCTGGATTAAAAGGAGGTGTAGATTTTAAATTCGGATACAGCCCGGAACGAATCGTTCCAGGAGATAAATTGAAAACTTTAACAAATATTTTAAAAATAGTTTCTGGAAATGATGATGAAGCATTAGAAACTATTTCGCAAGTATATGGAATAATAATTGAGGCAGGACTTCATAAAGCAGAATCAATAAAAGTTGCAGAAGCGGCAAAAGTTATTGAAAACACACAACGAGATATTAACATCTCATTAATGAATGAGTTAGCAATCATATTTGATAAAATGAATATCGATACAAAAGCGGTAATTGAGGCAGCTGGGACTAAATGGAACTTTCATAAATATCAACCAGGATTAGTAGGCGGACATTGTATCAGTGTCGATCCATTTTATTTAATGCATAAGGCAAAACAACTTGGAATAGATCCTCAGGTGATTGCAGCAGGAAGAAGAGTAAATGATTTCATTCCAAGTTTTATAGCAAAGAGAATTGTGCAGGCCTTGATTGAACAAGATAAAAATCCTGGAAAATCGAAGGCCTTAGTGATGGGGGTTACTTTTAAAGAGGATGTAGCAGATATCAGGAATTCTAAGGTTGTTAATTTAATCAAAGAATTAATGGACTTTTCTATTCATGTACATGTTATAGACCCACATGGATGTCCAAACGAACTATCTCATGAATATGGAATTACTTTGATAGATGAGCCAATTGGTGTTTATGATATTATTATACTGGCAGTTGGACACAGTGAGTATATTCAAATGCGACCGGAGGATTTCCAGAAGTTATCAAAAGATGAAATTTTTATGTTTGATATAAAGGGTATGCTTAATCCTAAAGATTTTAAAAATTATTGGAGGCTATAATTTTAAAGTAATTAATTTGAAAACAGATTTCATTATTATTGGTGGCGGTATTGTAGGTTTGTCGGTGGCGTATAATTTAAAGAAGAAAAACCCTGCTGTAAAAGTAATTGTTTTAGAAAAAGAATCTGAAATTGCTTTACATCAAACAGGTCATAATAGTGGAGTAATTCATTCAGGAATTTATTATAAGCCAGGAAGCTTAAAAGCTATTAATTGCAAAAAAGGATATGAGGGATTAATTCAATTTTGTAACAAAAATGAGATTGAATATGATCTCTGTGGCAAAATAATTGTAGCGACCGATAAAAAGGAATTAGCTATTATGTCAAATATTTATGATCGTGGCATAGATAATGGACTTTTAGGTATAAAAAGAATCAACGCTGAAGAAATTAAAGAAATCGAACCTTACTGTGTCGGAATAGAAGGTATATGGGTGCCTCAAACTGGAATCATAGATTATAAAAAAGTCTCTCAAAAAATGGCTCAATTATTTTTAGAACTTGGTGGTGAGCTTCTGTTTAAGGAAAAAGTTTTGAAAATTAAATATCTAGAATCTTACTCTCAGATCGAAACTGAGAATAATAGTTATGAAACAAAATGCATTATAAATTGCGCGGGATTATATTCTGATAAGATTGCGAAAATGACAGACAATGAAGTGGATGTTCAGATTTTACCTTTTCGTGGAGAATATTTTAATCTTAAAAAAGAAAGAGAACATCTTGTTAAAAATTTAATTTATCCGGTACCAAATCCAAATTTTCCTTTTTTAGGAGTTCATTTTACCAGAATGGTGAATGGAGGTGTGGAAGCTGGTCCCAATGCAGTTTTAGCATTCGCTCGAGAAGGTTATACAAATAAAGTTGTTAATCGGAATGAATTTTTTGAAACTTTAGGCCATCCAGGATTTCAAAAAGTGGCTTTAAAATATTGGAAAGACGGATTATATGAAATGTATAGGTCTTATTCAAAATCTGCATTTACCAAGGCCTTACAAAGGCTGATTCCAGAAATTCAAAAAGATGATTTAGAAGTTGGAAATGCGGGAGTTAGAGCTCAGGCGTGTGATAGTAAAGGTAATCTTTCAGATGATTTTTTAATTTTTGAAAATATTAATATAATTAATGTTTGCAATGCACCTTCACCAGCAGCAACATCATCTTTGTCAATTGGAGAAAGTATTGCTTCTCTCGCACTAAAAAAAAATAACTTATTATGAAAGAGCCTATCCAAATGGTTGATTTAAAAACACAATATCAAAATATAAAAAATGAGATTGATCAAGCGGTAATTGATTGCATTGAAAGTACTTCATTTATAAATGGTCCGGCTGTTAAAGAGTTTCAATCAAATCTTGAAAAATATTTGAATGTTAAACATGTTATACCTTGCGCCAACGGAACTGATTCCTTGCAAATTGCCATGATGGCTTTAGGACTTCAAAGAGGGGATGAAGTAATATGTCCTTCATTTACATATGTTGCAACTGCAGAAGTTATTGGGCTACTAGGTTTAACTCCAGTTATGGTAGAAGTTGATTCAGACACATTTAATATTACTGCAGAAATAATTGAAAAAGCCATTACGTCTAAAACGAAAGCTATCGTCCCAGTTCATCTATATGGACAATCCTGTGACATGGAGCCGATATTAGGGTTGGCCAAAAAACATAATTTGTTTATTATAGAAGATAACGCTCAGGCAATTGGGGCAGACTATACTTTTTCAAATGGAAAAACATCTAAAACAGGAACTATTGGACATATTGGGAGTACTTCTTTTTTTCCTTCTAAAAATTTAGGTTGCTATGGAGATGGTGGAGCATTAATAACTAACGATGATGAATTAGCTAGTAAAATGAGGATGATAGCAAATCATGGTCAGGAAAAAAAATATTATCATAAAGTTTTAGGTTGTAATTCACGGTTAGACACTATTCAGGCCGCAATTCTTAATATTAAAATAAAACATTTGGATAATTACAGTAAAGCACGTAATAATATGGCTTCATATTATGATAATGCTTTTGCTAATATTCAAGACTTAGAAGTTCCAAAAAGACAATTAAATAGTACTCACGTTTTTCATCAATATACAATAAAAGTTAAAAATGGGAAGCGCGATCAATTGCAAAAACACCTTTTAGATAGAGGAATTCCAAGCATGATCTATTATCCACTTCCTTTGTATAAGCAAGAAGCATTCCGTGAATTTGTTGATACGGATTTTGAGTTAGCAATTACAGAATCTTTATGTAATGAAGTAATTTCTCTGCCTATCCATACTGAAATGGAAACAGAATCAATGCAGTATGTTTGTAATGCAGTAATGTCTTTTTTTAATAGTTAATTTATGGAATCATTTTTTGTGCATGAAACTGCATTAGTAGATTTAGGATGTGAAATAGGAAAAGGGACAAAAATTTGGCATTTTTCGCATATTATGCCTAATTGTAAAATAGGTGAGAGATGTAACATTGGTCAAAATGTTGTTGTTTCTCCAAGGGTAATTTTAGGAAATAATGTAAAAGTTCAAAATAATGTTTCTATTTATACGGGAGTAACTTGCGACGATGATGTGTTTTTAGGGCCATCAATGGTTTTTACTAATGTGATTAATCCCCGTAGTGCAATAAACAGAAAAGAACAATATGCTAAGACACATGTTGGTAAAGGAGCAAGTATAGGAGCAAATGCTACAATAGTTTGTGGACATGATATAGGTGATTACGCCTTTATAGGTGCAGGGGCAGTTGTGACTAAAAATGTACCGCCTTATGCATTAGTAGTTGGAAATCCTGCCAAACAAATTGGCTGGGTAGGAGAATATGGACATCGTTTAGAATTTGATAAAGATAATATTGCTGTTTGTCATGAAAGCAAACAAGAATACAAATTAGAAAATAATATTGTAACAAAAATAAGTTAATTGAAGATGGGTAAAATAAAATTTGCAGTAATTGGTTGTGGGCACATTGGTAAAAGACATGCAAGTATGATTTCAGGTAATTCAGATTTTGAATTAGTTGCTCTTTGTGATATAAAAAAGAAGGAAGAGCTTGGCTTGGAAAATTATTCGAATGCAAAGTTTTTTAATTCATTAGAATCTTTGTTTGATGCTAAAATAGAAATTGATGCAGTTGCGATTGCCACTCCAAATGGATTTCATCAAGAACAAGCATTACAAGTTTTACAAAATGATTGTCATGTGGTTATTGAAAAACCTATGTCATTAACAAAAGCTGGTTGCGAACAAATTATTTTTAAGGCACTTCAAAAACATAAACAAGTATTTTGTGTAATGCAAAATCGTTATTCGCCTCCATCAGTTTGGTTAAAAGAAATTCTTGAAACAAAAATTTTAGGAAAAGTATTTATGGTTCAGATTAATTGCTATTGGAATCGAGATGATCGTTATTACAAACCAGATAGTAAAACAGGTAAACCAAGCTCTTGGCATGGTACAAAAGACCTAGATGGTGGTACATTGTTTACTCAATTCTCTCATTTTATAGATTTGATGTACTGGTATTTTGGTGATGTTACCAATATAAATGCCAGACTCAATGATTTTGTTCACGAAAAAAGTACTGATTTTGAAGACTCAGGTTTTGTAAGTTTTGATTTTGTTGAAGGAGGAATGGGAAGCCTGAATTATTCAACAGCGGTTTGGGATAAAAATTTAGAAAGTTCTATTACTATAGTTGCAGAAAACGGATCTATAAAAGTTGGAGGCCAGTATATGAATGAGGTTGAATATTGTCATATTAAAGATTACACTATGCCAGTCCTTGCAGAAAGTAATCCACCAAACGATTATGGGTTGTATAAGGGATCTGCTGCAAATCATCACTATGTATATGAAAATATTGCAAATGTGATAGCTGGTAAAGATAGTATATCAACTAATGCACTAGAAGGAATGAAAGTTGTAGATATTATTGAAAGGATTTATAATGCAGGAAATTAATTGATTCATGAGGATTAAAATTGGAGTATATGATAAAGATATATTTAAAGTTTTTTCTGGAACAGTTGTAGCTCAGGCTCTAGCGTTTTTAATAACACCTTTGTTAGCAAAACAATATGGTCCAGCACAATATGGTTTGTATGCAGGATTTCTTGCTGCGATAAGTGTTTTAAGTGTGCTTTCAACTGGTAAATATGAGTTAGCTATTATGTTGCCAGATAACGAGAAAGAAGTTAAAAATCTTATGGGGCTTAGTAATTGGATCAATCTATTGGTTTGTCTATTTATTGCGCTATTTATGGTTTTGTGTCCTATTAATTTTTTAAATTCGTTATTTGGTATAAAAAATGGAAGTAGATTTCTGTTCCTAATAATTCCTTTTGGTACTTATCTATTGGCGGGATTTCAAGTGTTTAATTATTTGTTAGTGAGAGAGAAAAGATATTCATTATTATCTTTTAACAAAATACTGAGGAGCATACTTTTTGGAGTCTTTGCACTGTCTTTTGGATTTTTTTGGCCACAAGCACTTTTTCTAGCAATCGCTTTAACATTGAGTCATTTTTTTTCAAATATTTTTCTTAGATTAAAAATGAAAGAATTGAATTTGAAGACAACATTTTTATTAAGTTCAGAGCAACGTAATTCTTTTATCAGCATTGGTAAAACTTATATAAAATTTCCCTCCTATATTTTACCTGCAGAATTAATGAATGTAGTTTGCGCACAGTTACCAGTATTTGTATTTCTTTGGATGTTTAATCCCAAGGATTCAGGTTATTTCTCTTTTATTCTCACATTGCTTAATGTTCCAATTTCATTATTTGCGGGCGCTATTTTAGACGTTTTTAAAGAAAGAGCGTCACGAGACTTCAGAGAAACTGGGAGTTGTAGAGAAGTATATCTTATTACATTAAAAAAAATGCTTGTAATGTCAGTTTTTCCTTTTATTTTAATTTGGCTATTTGGAAATGATATTATTATATTCTTATTTGGCCAACAATGGGCTGCAGCAGGTAAATTTCTCAATATTTTACTTTTAATGTTTTTTCTAAAGTTTATATCAAGTCCATTAAGCTTCATATTTTATATTGTTCATAAGCAAAAGGAAGATTTTATTTGGCATATTTATATTCTAATTAGTACTGCTTTGTCATTATATGTAGGTGCAGTTTTATTTAAAGACGTCCTAATTACAGTAAAGCTTTACTCAATTAACTTTTCTATAATTTATGTTATTTATCTTGTACGATCTTTTCAACTTTCAAAACAAAAAATAACTATATGCGAGAAATAAAAAAAATCATTAAAAGTATTTATTGGTGGATAATTAAAATTATTCCTTTTACAAAATCGATATTTGAAACTAGACTTACTCAGACGCCAATAACTTTTAGATATCTTTTTTTTCAAAAGATTCTTGGAATTAATAGAAGCGTATACTGGCAAGTTCATTTTACAAGCATTGTTGTTAATCCTAAAAATATTATTATTGGAATTGAAACTTCTCCAGGAATGATGCCTGGATGTTATATTCAAGGAATAGGAAAAATTGATATCGGGGATTATAGTCAGATTGCGGCAAACGTTGGTATAATTAGTAGTAATCATGAGCTATATGATACTACAAAACATATAGCTAGCTTTGTGAAAATTGGTAAACATTGCTGGATTGGTATGAATTCTGTGATTTTACCTGGAGTAGAACTAGGTGATTTTACTATTGTAGGAGCTGGTTCAGTCGTTACTAAATCATTTAAAGATGGATATTGCGTTGTAGGTGGCAATCCCGCTAAAATTATAAAGACTTTAGATAAAGATAAGTGTGTTGGATATGAAAGCTATTATAAATATAATGGCTATATTCGAAATGATAAATTTGATAAGTTCAAGAGAAAATTAAATACATAACATAAAACAGTCAAGGATAATAACTTTAGGAAGATTCATAAATATGAAAATTATTACTATTATAGGGGCAAGACCGCAATTTATTAAGGCAGCAGTAGTATCAAGAGTTATAAGAGAGATTTCAGGTGTTGACGAAATCTTAATACATACAGGACAACATTTTGACGCTAATATGTCTGATGTTTTCTTTGAGGAATTAGATATACGAAGACCAGATTACCAATTAAAAATTGGGGGTGGTACTCATGGTCAGAATACAGGTAGAATGATTGAAGCGATTGAAAAAGTCCTACTCGCTGAAAAACCTGATTGGGTACTCGTATATGGAGATACAGATTCTACACTTGCAGGTACATTAGCCGCAGTAAAATTACATATTCCAATTGCGCATGTGGAAGCTGGGCTTCGATCTTTCAACAGACAAATGCCTGAAGAAATAAATCGTTTATTAACAGATCATGCAGCTGGTATTTTGTTTGCGCCGACAGATACTGCCGTTCAAAATCTTAAAAATGAAGGTATAAGTGATCTTAAGGTACATCAGGTAGGAGATGTAATGTATGATGCAACTTTATTTTACAAAGAAAAGGCAAAAAAGCCGGACAGTGTACAAGATATTAAAGATTTTGTGCTTTGTACTATCCACAGAGCAGAAAATACAAATGACTTAAATAGGCTTATAAGAATTATTAATGCATTAAATCGTATAGCTGAAGATCATATAATTATCCTTCCTGTTCATCCAAGGACAGCGGGTGTAATTAGTAAGATGCCTAAAATACAGATTCATGAAAATATCCATATTATTGATCCGGTAGGTTTTTTAGAGATGAATTGGCTATTGCAAAATTGCTCACTTGTAATGACTGATAGTGGTGGTGTACAAAAAGAAGCATTTTTTCATCTTAAACCATGTGTAACACTTAGAGATGAAACTGAATGGGTTGAATTAGTAAAAGCAGGGGTAAATATGCTAGCCTCTCCAGAAGATGCTGATATACCGGCTATTTTTAAATCGATGTATGGTCACAGTGTAGATAAAAATCTTAATCTATATGGTGACGGTCAAACAGGAAAGCGAGTACTGGAAATTATGATGAACAAATAAAAAAGAGTTTATAACACTTTTGATTTAAGAGAATGGAAGAGAAAACAGTATATATACCCAATTTATCTCTTGGTAATACCAAGTCTGTAATAAATATGATTACCCGCTTAGGTGGTAAAGTGATAATAGCAAATACGCCTAATGAACTACAATCTGCTCGAAAAATTATTTTGCCAGGTGTTGGTTCTTATGATGCGGGAATGAAAGAATTACATGACGGTGATTGGATTGATGTTTTAAATAAATTGGTATTAATTGATAAAGTACCTGTATTAGGTATTTGTTTAGGTATGCAGTTTTTTTTTAATGGTAGTGAAGAAGGGAATTTACCTGGCTTAGGATGGGTACCTGGATTCTTGGAAAGATTTGTTTCAGAACCAAATAATCCGATAAAAATTCCACATATGGGATGGAATACAGTAAAAATATGCAAAGCTGATGAGCTATTCCCGGCAGAATTAGACGAGGAAATTCGTTATTATTTTGTACATTCATACCATGCGGTATGCGAAGATAAAAAGCATCTTGTTGCTACAGCATATCATGGTAAAGACGTTACAGCTGCAGTACAAAATGAGAACATTTATGGAGTTCAATTTCATCCAGAAAAAAGCCATCGATTTGGAATGGCTTTATTAAATAATTTTTTATCTCTATAAAATGCTTAAAAACAGAGTTGTCCCCTCATTACTACTTAAAAATGGTGGACTTGTTAAAACGACAAAGTTTGGTGCTCCAAAATATATTGGGGACCCTATTAATGCTATTAGAGTGTTTAATACCAAAGAAGTAGATGAACTCATGGTACTAGATATTGATGCAAGTAAATTGAAAAAAGAACCTAATTATGCACTCATAGAGCAATTTGCTGGAGAATGCTTTATGCCTCTTTGTTATGGTGGAGGGATTCGTACTGTCGAACAGGCTGCAAAAATATTTAAACTGGGTGTTGAGAAGGTTTGTTTACAAACAGCAGTTCTTGATGATATAAATTTAATTAAAGAGTTAGCAGATCGTTTTGGCAGTCAAAGTGTTGTGGTATCAGTTGATGTGAAAAAGGATTGGCTAAATCGTCCAAAACTATATCAATCATCCACTAGTCAAAACAGCAATATCAATTGGCTCACTTTTGTTAAGCAAGCAGTTGAAGTAGGTGCTGGAGAAATTTTATTAAATGCAGTTGATCGTGATGGGACACTGCAAGGGCCTGACCTTTCATTAATCCAACAGGCAAGTAGTGAAATATCGGTTCCTTTAATAGCTTTAGGAGGTATTGGCAGCTTAAAAGATATAAAAGATGCCGTTACAGCTGGTGCAAGTGCAGTCGCAGCTGGTGCATTTTTTGTATTTCATGGTCCACATCGTGCGGTTTTAATTACCTATCCAGAATATCAAGAACTAGTAAAACTATTTAACAATAATTAAAAAATGACAAAACCATATCAGATTTGTACACGTTGTGTAATGGATACAACTGACCCTCTTATAGTATTTGACGAAATGGGTGTATGTAATCATTGCCATACAAATAAAGAAGAAATAAGAAAGAAAGTGATTTCTGGGATTGAGGGCGAAAAAAAACTCTCAGAAATTGTACAAAAAATAAAATTAGAAAATAAAAATAAACAATACG
>Ga0307413_10000061_pt1 | contig 27962 bp, 34 predicted proteins | sample DK1Ometagenome_3_FD_203714 | JGI IMG/M metagenome (GOLD analysis project Ga0307413, IMG submission 203714) | Maize rhizosphere microbial communities from greenhouse at UC Davis, California, United States - DK15-O-2 | ecosystem: Host-associated > Plants > Roots > Rhizosphere > Soil | place: USA... | reverse complement strand
ATTCTGGGTCTGTGCTCGGAAGTCGGTGAAATTGGTGACGTGTACGCACGCGAGAAGCTGATTGGCTGGGGATTCTCCCGCAAGGGCACCAACGAAATCCTCTCGGAAATCGGTGACAACTGGTGGTACGCTGCAGCCGTAGCGGACGCGATGAAGAAGAACTTTGAAGAGGTTCGCACCTACAGCGGTCTGCTCCCCCAGACCTACCCAAGCCGTGGGATCACCATCCTGCTGCTCCAGAAGCACGCAAGTAACATGGCTGGCATCCTGAAGAAGTCGATCAGGGACAACGATGGCTTCTTTGAAGAGAAGCACACCGAAGCTGTCATGGTTGAGCTGTTCCACTTCACTCACCAGCTCGAGCAGCTTACTGCGGCGTTCGGTTCCACCACTGAGGCTGTCATGGCCAAGAACCTGAACAAGCTCGCTGACCGCAAGTCTCGTGGCGTCCTGCAGGGATCGGGGAACAACCGTTGAACAACAAGCAGAAGAACCTTGCATTGCTGAAAGCCCTGTACGATCCCAAGACTGGGGATCAGGAGCACATCGCACTGCGGCGGACGTTCGGTGAAATGTCTGAGACTGAGCAGGTTGAATTCAATGAGTACGCTCATGTGGTAGGCAACGCCTACACTGACCTGCTGGAAGAGCTGGATGAAGGTCTGACGGAGCTGGCTGACGCCTTCCCTGATGAGTCTGACCCGCGCAAGTGGGATGACGGTGACTGGGTAGAGTTCTTTGTCGCTGTCGCTGGGCATAAGTACGAAGAGTTCTACATCACCTATGCGTCACAAAAACCGAACTTTCATCTGGTATGGCAGGAGATTGAGCAGCGCATTGGCTGAGGGATTTAGGTCAGAGTTTCAAAGGCAAGTCATTGAGAACCCTCCTGAGTGTGCTGAAATGGACCCTGACTACTGGTTCGCTGACCCTCTTGATGAGGAAGAGCGCTTCGGTAAGTCAGAACGGGCCATTGCCATCAGTGTGTGCGACAGGTGCCCCTTCAAGCACCAGTGCCTTCAGGAAGCGCTCACAAACGATATCCAGCATGGCGTGTGGGGCGGCTTGATCCCACAGCAGCGGGAAGCGTATCGTAAGCGTATGGATACTTCCCCATCCCGTTGGGCGTACCTCACCTCATGACCTTGCAGTACCTAACCGCTGAGAATGCCTTGGGACTCAGCGCAAGGTTCTGGGACAAGGTAACTAAATCGGCGGATTGCTGGCTTTGGACAGGTGCCAAGGTCAGCAAAGGGTACGGCTCCATACGGATAGACAGGAAGACCTGTGCAGCACACAGGGTGGCATGGGAACTCGAGTACGGTAGTAGAGTTCCAGAAGACCTGACGCTGGATCACAGATGCAGGACACGAAACTGTGTCAGACCTTCCCACCTTGAAGCTGTCACGGATGAGGAAAACAATCGTCGGCGCATAGAGTTCTACAAGTCCATTGTGCGACCCACACTAACCCACTGCGTTCAAGGGCATGAGCTGTGTGCTGATAATGTCTACGTGACTCCTAAAGGTACACGCAGATGCCGTATTTGCATCAGGCAGGCAGGACGCAAGCATGATGAAAAGAGACGTGTAGCTATTGCGGCTTGAAACACTAAAACGTAAGATTGTCAGCGAGATTACGAAACCCACCAATCGCGGCCAACAAAAGCGCTTAGGTCCTTCTGAAATTGGAGGCTGCCCCTTGTGCTTAGGTGAGAAGCTTGCACTGGCCTTGCCGGAACAGTACCCAGACCTCGAACATACGGAGCGTTTCGGGCTCGGTAGCTGGATCGGTACGGCAGTGCATAACTACATCGACACTACGCTGGATATTCCGGGCGCAATCAAAGAGCAGAAGAACGCCATCTATCACCTTGAGGGGTATGGGACCATCAGTGGTTCCACCGACTTCTACAAGGCAGGGCACATCTTTGACTGGAAGGTGGTAGGCAAGTGGAGCTTCACGGAGATGAAGCTTGCCTACCAGCTCGAGCCCAACCGGCTACCGAACACGAAGTACCGTGTTCAGCAACACCTTTACGGGTACGGCTGGGTCAAGGCAGGCAAGCCGGTGGAAACCGTCAACCTGTGTGTCATCCCCAAGCTCAGCAATGATCCTGACGACATACGGTTCTACACGGAGCCCTACAACCCTGAAGTTGCACGCAAGGCACTGGCTAGGCTAGAGTTGATCTGGAGCCGAGTTCAAGAGGGAAAGCTTGATTCACTCCCTATGGATGATGATTGCTACGTCTGCTCTCGAGTTCTATTCAGAAACTAGCTGGGGCAAAGGGGCTCGCATTGAGTGTTGCAGTAGGCGATAAGGTCCGTATCCGTGAAGGCGTCAATGAGCGCGACTTCAAGGAAGGACAAGTTGGCACCGTGCATCATTTGAGTGTAAAGTACGAGGGGGATATCAGGGTCAAGTTCGATCACGATCCTGACCTCCTGTGGGTTTATCCCGAATTCTACGAAAAGGAAGAGGCAACAAACTGAGCGAAGCAGCGGTAGCAGAAGAAAATGAACTGCTCGAGGAAGACTTGTTCGACTTGAGTGACATTGCGGAGATTGAAGCTCCCACACCAGCACGTAAGCGCACGTCGATGCTACTGTACGGGCGTCACCGTGTAGGCAAGTCCACCTTTGTCTCCCAGTGTGCTGAGGTAGACGGAATGTTCCCAGTCCTGTGGCTCGCCACGGAAGACGGTACGGGAGCGTTCGCCGGTCTGTACGATGATGACCGCATTGATGTTGTCCACATCAAGGACACCGCCAAGATGATAAACATCGTCAACAAGGTTGTGGACAACAAGACCAAGTACAAGACGGTGGTTATTGACACCGCTGGTCAGTTCCAAGAAATCATCAAGCGTGACTATCGTGCTGCTAACCCCAACACGAAGAACGCTTACGAAATCTGGGACAAGGTTGCAGACGGCCTGATCTACGTGACAGACGCGCTGCACAACAGCCAGTACAACTTCTTCCTCATAGCACACACGTCCAAGGAAAAGGATGATGTGCTGGGAACGGTGCTCTTGAGCCCCAACTTCCTTGGTAAGAAGTCCAACATTGAAATCCCGAAGATTCCTGATACCATTGCGTATCTGGAAAAAACAGAGGATGATGAAGGCAACGGTTACCGTTTGCTTCACCTGACTGCTTCTGGTAGGATCGACGCAGGTAGTCGGTACGAGCACAAACTACCGGACAGAATGAAGAATCCGAAGATGGCGGACTACTACGCGGCCATCACCGCGTAGCTTCAAGATTTACTGCACTAAAAACCGAAACACAACAAAAGGAAACAAAAATAGTGACTGAACGCCAGAGCTTTGACCTGACCGCTGAAGACCTTGACACCACTCGCAAGATCGTTCCGGCAGGTTGGCACACGGTTGAGATTGATGACGTGGAAGATGACCGCGAGACTTCCAACGGCAACCTGCAGTACCTTGTGAAGTACAAGTCCACCGATGAGTCCTTCAAGGGCACCCTGTGGGACTTCATCACCATCACGAAGCCCGCAATCCAGAACATCGTGTCGCTCTCCCGCGCTGTCGGTCTGCCGGTTCCCACCAAGGAGAAGCCGGGACCGTTCACGCCTCCTGAAGCTGATGACCTGATCGGCAAAGAGCTCCAGATTGAGGTTGTTCACGTTGACAACCACAAGGGGGAGAAGGACGATGACGGCAACGTGATTCAGGTTGCTCAGGTCCGTTTCGCTGGCCGCAAAAAGGTTGGCGAGAAGACGGGCAAGACTCCCGCCAAGGCAACCACCGCTGCAAAGGGCAAGGCAGCAAAGGCTGAAGCAACTTCCGGCTTCTCCCTGTAGTAAGCTAGTGTTGTGGGGCATATTCCGTGGACTCGGTTTGCTTGAATATCCAACATAGCGGTGCCCACACACTAACTCCTGAGCATGAGTGATAAAAGGCTCACAAGGGGTACGACGTCCTGATGCTTGGCGAAATCAGGGACTAACTAATCATTAGTCTGGGTAGCGTAATCTACCAGCGGTTCAAATCCGCTCTCCCCCACAAGGAAGGCCAGCCGAAAGGCTGGCTTTCCTTTTGACTAAGTACGATGGAATGTATTACATCTGCTAAGCTATCAGTTTGGAATGAAAGGAGCACAGTGACCGAGTACAAGACTTTCCTTGAAAGTGTCTGGGGAGAACAGGTAGGGCAGGTAGATATCGCCCGTATGCTGAACGGGCAGGTCAGGAATCACAAGTTTTTCTCGTGGCCGGAACAGGCCGCTGATATCTACGCCTACATCGAGAAGTACAAGCACGAAGACGTGTACTACACTCCGGTCCTGTTCAGGGCCAACAAGAGGCAGCGTGTGCTCGCCAGCGCTGCACAGGTGGTCTACGGTGACGCTGACACCTTCAACCTTGATGACATTCGGTGTGAGCCTTCCATCATCGTGCGGACTTCCCCGAACAAGACGCACCTGTACTGGCTCATTGAGGGTATGTCTGATGCCCAGACTGCTGAGACTCTTAGCCACTCGGTATCCGTAGCACACCCGAAGAAGGAAACCGGCTTTGATGATGGCTGGTCCTGCACCAAGCTGCTGCGTGTTCCCGGCACGATGAACCTCAAATACATGGGAGAAACTGGAGAGGTCTACAAGGTTGAGGCTGAGTACACAGGGGTTGTTTACACGGAGGAAGAATTCACCGAGTTCTACCCTGCTGTCCCTGAGTACACGATGGACTTCAAGCCGTTCCCTGAAGAGGAACTTCCCTCTTACGCCACTGTGCTGAATGAGATTCCCCCGAGCACACGGCTGGAAGGACTGCTCCAGACTGCGGCATTCCCCAAGAATTCGGCAGGCTCAGAAGCCCTGTACGCGCTCTACGTCGAGCTCTTCAATCTCGGTGCCACGGATGAGCAGGTGTACGTCATTGCGGAGCGCTCGCCGCTGAACAAGTGGAAGCGCGACAACGTTGCCAATCCCGGCAAGCACCTGTGGGATGACATTCAGCGCGCTCGCGCCAAGGATGGACAGCCTGACCTCTTTGAGGAAGAAGAGGATGAGGAAGAGGTTGTCACCGTTGCTCCCAAGAAAAAGTCCAAGGGCTATGACTTCCTGACTCCTGCTGAGAAGGAGAACCTTGATGGCTGCTTCATTGACGATTACCTCGCTTGGACCTCGAGCAAGACAGACGCACCGAACGCCTATCACGTAGCTGGTGCCTTCACCGTCCTGTCCACCGTCTTCTCTGACTTCGGCCATGCCGTACCTCACTGGGGAGACGTACCGCTGAACCTGTGGTTTATGGTGCTGGGCAGCACAACCCTCTCCCGTAAGTCCACTGCCAAGGGTTACATGCTCAAGTGCATTGAGGCTCTTGAAGAAGAGGGTTACAACTATGACTTGGGCTCTAAGTTCACGGCTGAAGGTCTGGATGAAGCGCTGCGTCAGAACGCCAACCGTTCCGCCCTGCTGCACATTGATGAGATTCAGGGCTTGATGAAGCAGCTTGACAGCAAGGCTTACCTCGCTGGCATCAAGGGTGAACTCACCGAAATCTACGATGGCAAGGTGACCGGCAAGCTGCGTGCTTCCGGGGAAGAGAAGGACAAAAAGCGTAAGGGTGCTCGCGTGGCGCTGAACCTGTTCGCAATGGGTATCCGTAAGCAGCTCGCGGACTACCTGACGGAAGAGGATTTCCAGTCAGGCTTCCTTACCCGCTTCATCTGGGTATCGGCTGAGCCTCTGGAGCGTACCGCTGAGACTGACTACATTGGCCAGCAGGACCCTACGGAGCGCACCAAGGGTGATCCTGCCTTCCTGAACCTCATTGAGAAGCTGAAGGAAGCGCGTGACGTGTGGGCAGGCTGGAATGATCCAACCTCGCGCACGATTGCGGTACCAATGAATGAGGCAGCACACAAGCGCTTCAACCAGTTCGTCACGGCGGCTCTGGACGCTGCACAGGCAGAGGCAAAGTCAACGATCCTTGAGGCAGCTACCAACCGTCTCTCTACGTCCATCCTGAAGGCATCTACGCTGCTGGCAATGGCGGATATGTGCGATGAGGTAGAGCTGCGTCACATGCTTGTGGCCATCAACTACTGCAGCGAGTGGTTCGAGCACCTTGTGACCATGACCAACCTGATTTCCGAGTCCAACTGGAAGCGGAGGCAGGACAAGCTGCTTGAGGTCATCATGGCTCGCGGCGGTGAGTGCTCTTGGGCTCAGGCTTACAGGGCATTCAGTGCCGAACTGAAATCGCGCGAGTTCCTTGAACTTGTGCAATCACTGGAAGAATCGGGCAGGGTAGTCCTGCTCAAGGGAAAGAAGGGCTCAAAGTCCCTCGTGGCAACGGAGGAAGCATAAAGTGGAGACTAAACAGGACAACCGGCTGGAAGCACTGGAGCACGCACACCGCGTCTGGCAGAACTCCAACAACCTGCACCTGACCACGGCGCGGAAGCTGGAAATGGCTTGGGAGCTGCATGAGCACAAGATGTTCAGCCTGAACCAGCTCGCCAAGATTGTGCGTCTCCCTACGGTCTACCTCACGCGCGACGGGATGAAGGCCAACGCTGCAGGTGGACGGTTCGATCCCTCGAGCCTGACTACTCTCATTGCCATGCGTAAGACCAAGATTCTTGGGGAGCGCTGTCCTGCCCGTTTGATCGAAACGTGTGTTGAGGCTGGCACATCATGGTCATGTGCTGCTACGCTCACAGGGATTGCTTACAGCAATTACTACAAGAACGTGCCTGCACAGTTTGAAGCGGAGACTCGAGCACTCAAACTGAAGCCGCACGACAAGGACGCCATCTGCAAGGCAATGAAGGCAGGTGCCGATTCCCAGTTGTTGGCTGAGCAGTACGGTGTTGACTACAGTTGGATAAACAAGATTGTAAGGACATATGGAAACGTCTAAGGTTTACATTCACAAGAATCCTGAAGGCATGTGGGAAGCAGGTGTGGTCATCCCCATCAACGGGGAGGAAACCTACATCAACAAGCACGAAGCTTCCACATGGGACGAGCTTACTGACTGGGTAAAGAAGGCATACGTTGGATGAGTGAGCAGGTACCGTCTGCACATGCAGAGGTAACGAGAGTTGTAGCCTGTGCCCCTCAAAGGAAGAGGTCTACAGAGAGATAATGACTAAGCGAAGGCAGGACTGATTGAGGGCATACATCTGGTCCAAGGATGAGGTAGGGCCGGAAGCTGCAGCGGTGTTGCGGAAGGCAAAGGAACTTTCCGGCATTGAGGAACAGATTGATTTCATTCCCCTGCCGGATGAGCCCTTCCGCAACATTCCTGTATTCTCTCTGGGACGACTGACGCGGGAAGTCCGTAGCCGTGTGGTGCAGGCACCCTCTGTGGGCGCGATGGTCACCAAGGCTGACAGCCTTACCCGCGTCTCTGACGCATTGAAGCTGCTGGTCAATGACGTTGATCTTGGCCGCATGAATTACATCGTTGAAGAGCGCTTGGACTGGCTCTGCGGCATCCTGAACAACACCAAGGGCAAGAAGATATCGTTCGATATTGAAACGTCCGGTGACGTGAAGTGGGACATTCCGTCTTACGATCAGGTCATTTCCGTAGCCATCTGGGGCGGTCAGGGCTCTGTCATGGTGATCCCCGAGCACATGCTACGGAATCCCTTGGTGGAGCGCGGTCTGAACAAGTTCCTTCGGCGGAACAAGATCATCACCGCCAACGGCAAGTTTGACTTGTCATACTTCGAGCCTGACTTGTATAACTGGTTCGATATCATGCTGGCTCACTACGCGCTCTACCCTGCTGGCAGCACACACGCCCTGAAGGACTTGGGTGACCAGTATTTCGGCTCTGGTGACTGGGATGAAGGTAACAAGCCCTACACGGTAGCCAAGACGTACAAAGAGGCTGGTACCGGCGAGGATGGCGTCTGGTGGAGCGCTCGCAAGTACAGTGGGGGCTCTGGCTATGAGCGTATCCCCCGTTCGATCCTGTACGAGTACAACGCCTATGACGTGTTCTACACATGGCACCTGTATGTCCTGCTCGAGGATTACCTTGAACAAGACCCTGAATCCCGCAAGGCATTCGACTGGCTGCTGCGTCTGGACAATGAGCTGTACCGTGGCGTTGAGCGCCGTGGCATCAAGCTTGATGTTCCGTACCTGCAGGAGCTTGAGGTTGAGCTGACAGCAGAGCTGTATGAGGCTGAACAGGAGTTCTGTGCTGCGGCTGGGCAGACTATCAACCCGCGCTCGCCACAGCAGGTCAAGGCGTGGCTGCACAGCCGTAAGAAGCGCGTCAAGAGCAGCGACAAGAACACCATTGAAAAGCTGCTGAAGAATCCCCGCACTTCTGATGAGGTTCGGGAGTTCTGCCTGACACTGAAGAAGTGCCGGTTCATCAGCAAGCAGCTCAGCACATACGTCACTGGCTATCTGGCTCACTGTCACGGTGACATGGTGTATCCCGGCTACAAGCTTCATGCGGCTTCTACGGGCCGTCTGGGCGGCGCTGGGGCATCCATGCTGACAATCCCCCGCGACAAGCGTTTGAAGCGCATGGTGCTGCCTTCAGAGCCCGGACACGTGGTTGTGACAGCGGATATGTCTCAGGCAGAGCTCCGTGTGATGGCTATGGAGTCCGGCGATGAGTGGTTGATTTCCGCTTTTCAACCGGGAGCGGGTGATATTTTTGATATCCTCCTGCAGTCTGCAATGCCTCAGTACAACTGGGCAGAGCTACACGAACGTGCTGACAACGGTGATGACCCCGGACAGTTCTACGGGACGTGGCGTGCCCGTATGAAGGGTGTTGTGTACGGTGTGTCCTTTGGCCGTGGCGTAGCTGCTATCGCGGCAGCGCTGGAAGTTGAGCAGCACATCGCCCAAACGCTGGTAGACGGTTTCGTGCGTCCGGGCAGCAAGTTTGCTCGGTGGAGGCAGATGATTGAAGAGAAGGCCAAGAGTGGCGGCGCTATCGTCACCAAGTTTGGCCGTCACTTCCAGTCGGAAATCATCACTGAGATGAACGCTCACGAGGTCACGAACTCTGCTCTGAGCTTCACGTCTCAGTCCACTGCCAACGATATCTGCTTGGCTGCAGCGCTCTGGCTGAATCCCCAGCTCGAGCAGTACGGCGCGTGGCTCATGGGAACCATCCATGACGCTATCTACGTCACCTGCCCGGAAGAGCATAAGGTTGCCGTAGGCAACTTGATTGCTGAGGCTCTGCGCAGGGCTGGCGAAGAGACGTATGGCACTGTGGTTCCGTTTGCTGCAGATGCAGGCTACGGACCAAACCTTGCAAAGATCGAAAAACTTGCAGCGTAGGACTTGCGGGAAAATCAAATGAGGTACTAGAGTAGGGGTATCGGCCAAGAGGCCGGTGCCCCTATTTGTTTGGAGAGACAAATGCGTAAGACCGAAATCCCCGAAGAGCTTCCCCGCGAACTGGACTTCCTGTACCGCGATCTGTGGCAGGCCAACTTGGATGCCTTCTGGGAGCTCATCGAGAACCACTACGAAGAGGAATGGCGAGTCGAAATCAGCGGAGCTGTTGTGCTGGTTGTTGATGACGCCATGCTCGAGCGTGTGCTGGATGACAACACGTCCATTGCTTGGTACAAGTTTGGTGCGTACAAGGGTGGGGATGAAGGTGGACGCAGGTTCTTCCTGTCCCGTCCCGAGTACCTGAAGGGCATCTGGGCCATTGAGGGTATCTACAACGGTAAGATGGCTTACGTTGGCGGGGAACGTTCCTACTTCTTTGAACCGGAGGCTTAGGCTCAATTGCTCTGCAAAAAACGTTTTTGGGATAAGGTTCAGAAGACTGATACTTGCTGGCTATGGACCGCCAGCAAGACCCGTAAGGGGTACGGGCAGTTTGCTCTGAACGGTAAGATGGTAAGCGCTCATCGCCTTTCGTATGAGGATACCTTTGGACCTATCCCAACAGGTCTCAAACTCGATCACACCTGCCATGTCAAGCATTGTGTGAAGCCACAACACTTACAGCCAGCTACTACAAAGAAAAACGCTGAGAACCTGAAGGGTGCTCACAAGGACAATCTAACAGGCGTCCGGGGCGTTGCTTGGGATAAGGCAACTGGCAAATGGCGTGCCTCTGTCTGTCACAACTACAAGTCACACTGGCTTGGACGTTTTGACACTCTTGATGAGGCAGAAGCAGCCGTTATTAGTAAGCGTAATGAGCTTTTCACCAACAACTTGATAGACAGGACAAACTAGACGTGCTGTGTAAGAAAAGGTCGTTCGTATCCAAGCACGAAGCAAAAGCAATGCTCAGGAGTACGCTGGAGTCTCCTAGCAGTGCGAGAAAGGAATGCAGGCTCTACAAATGCGACAAATGCAACACGTACCATCTAACATCAATGCCACTACACGAGTACCAAGCGGAGAAGGAAACAGCGCAGTGACGGACAGCAGTACCAAGGAAGCGGTTGCAGAGCCGATCACTGAAGTTGAAGACCTTCGCGGATTCATGGTCAAGGCTGGAGATACCATCGCCTACGCTGCTACTGATGGCCGTAGTGCCGGTATGCGTATCGGCAAGGTCATTGAAATTGTCGGGGCTCACGAGAAGAGTCACAAGTACAAAGGTGAGTACCTTTACACCACCAAGGCTCCCACCAAGCTCAGAGTAGAAGTAGAGCGGAGCAGTGGCTACTGGGCACCGGCTAAGCCTGTACTGATTGAGGCTGGCTTCAAGCGTTTCGTAAAGGTAGGCTAATGTCCCTCATTCTTGGGATTGACCCCGGATTGACTTCAGGCATGGCTGTCTACAATCTGGACACCTGCAAGGTGGAGTGGGTTATGGAAACAACCGATGGAATCAAAGGCTTCAGACCTGACTACAGGGCAAAGGTACCGCGCACAAATTACTCAGCTTGTGAGAACTTCACACTGCGCTCTAGTAACAAGTTCACAGCCAATCTTGACGGTGTGAAGATTATCGGCTGGCTTGAGGGAGAGCGGCTGTGTGAAACCTTCCCCGAGCCTTCACAGCACATGCAACTCACACGGTTGAGGGAGAAGAAGGACGACTACAGCAAGTCTCCCATTACTCATCTGATGAAAGACGCAGGCTTCAAGATTGGAAAGGGTCACACTCGAATGGCTCTTTCCGTGGCAGTTTGGTATGCTGCCATGAGGTTGAAACACATACCTACGTTGGAAATGCTGAAAGCAAAGGAAGATAGTGTCTCGTAGCACAAAGACCAATTTCGGGGGAGCCTACAGGGTTGTCCTCGAGAAGCGCGACAGGGAAACCGCTGAGGTTGTTGGACAACGGGATTACGTTGGCCCGTACCAGACAAAGGGAGCAGCCAAAGGGCAGTTGACCTACTTGGTGGCACAAGCCAACCGCACACACTGGCGTACTGATGAACCACCTGAAACTGAGACAGCAGGCTGGATTGAACAAACTACTGGGGAGTGGAAGCGCATTGAGCCGTAGAATCGGAAAACTGCCGGACCACGTATACTTCGTGATTGGTGGGCCATTCATGCGGTATGACGGTACCGGAGAATACACCACCGTTGACGGTCCATACTCGAGCCTGAGCGCTGCTAAGGGGAAACGTACCAGCATGGCTGGTGCAAACTACGGTGACCGCAATAAGGCGCAAGAGCGCCTGTCAAAGTACACAATCGTTGAATCACCTGCTGGGGAGTGGAAAAAAGTTGACCTTGACTGAATCAAAGACCGTCCTGTGTGCTAAGTGCGGCACCGAGCACCAGACCCACCCTGAGCCCCGCGAGGGCTTTGCCAAAGACGGTACGCCAACCTTCGGGGTCTTTGCTGTGGACTACACGTACATCATGGATTTCCACAACGGAGGTTCCCAGTACGTTCCGCTGTGCAAGGTCCACTCGCGGGATTCCATTTCTCTCAACCCTGTATCGGAGACACGTAGTGCAAGCTAGGTTCAAAGAAGGCGACAAGGTACGCTACCAAAGCAATGGGCATAGCCCAGACTTTGACGGTGCTGAGGGCATCGTTGTGGAAGAGAAGCAGGCCACAGTCGTAGTGAAGCTGACAACGCTTGTCCGTACTGTAGGCGATACCTACACAGTAGGCTGCATTGTGGCTCTGACCAAGTTGTACCTGTCAGTGGTTGGTGAAGAGATTCCCAATGATGAAGCTGTGGAGCATCCTGCTCACTACGGCGGCAAGGAAGACCCTTACGAAGTCATCAAGGTCATTGAAGCGTGGGGCTTGGGCTTCAAACTGGGCAATGTCGTGAAGTATGTGGCACGAGCCGGGAAGAAAGACCCCGCAAAGGAACTGGAAGACCTGAAGAAGGGCCGGTTCTATATTGACCACCGTATTGAAGAACTGGAAAAAGTAGCGCTTGCAAATAATTCTTGACCCTGCTTTGTCCAATACGGTTCAGGGCATTGGATTCATTCTGATGCCTCTGGGCTTGCTTCTCACCATCCTGTCCAACAGGAATCGTAAGTAAGCTGCTAAACTAGAAGCATGACTGTAGAACGCGCTCTTGTCATAGGCATTTTGGTAATCCTAGTTGTTTGGCTGGCGACAACCATTCTGTAGTTACAAAGAAGCCCCGTACCACTACTCCGGTACGGGGCTTCTTGCTGTCTAAATGCGTTTGCCGCAACGCTGACAATAGCTGAAGAGTCTGGTGGGAATCCACAGGTGGAATCCGAACCAGCAAGCTAAGGGCTTCACTGGCTACTCCTGACCTTGCGCGTGAAGAGCTTGTCTTGCTCACGTCCGCGCGTGGTGCTTCGGGATACGCCTTGGCACTCACCGCACCTGTAAAGGTCATACGTGGTCACGTTTGCCTTGGCGGTACCAGACTGTAGCTCGAGGTCTGCTGACCCGCAGAACGGGCACCTGTCGTGTTCTGTGGCCATATACATACCGATGTGAGGGTGCTTCTCAATCCAAGGCAGGATACGGTAGTACAGCTTCTCGGTCACACGAACGTCCTGCATGTTGTAGCGCTTCATCAACGCCCACGCTCGAGGTTCATTGGCCATACACTGGACCCACAGCACATGGCCGGTGTGCGCTGTCTTGGCTCCCAGCTTCAGCGCTTGCACAACGTAGTCAAGCTTATTGGACGGGAACTTGAACGCCTTCTTCACTGCGTGCAGCAAGTCGATGTTCTTGTAAGGCAGTGGGGGCGGGAATCCGGCTGTCAGGAACTCCCTGTGCAGGTGCTTCATGTCAAAGCCCTGTGAGTTGTAGCCGATAATGATATCCGCTTCATTGACCAGCTTGTATGCTGCTTCAATCATGGCCTCATGGCCGTCATGAAAGTCAGAGTGGAACAGAACTGTGGGCTCACCGAGCCACTTGGCGGCAAAGCTGATGACCTGACCGGACTGCCTGAGCTGTGCCAGACCGACATTGTTGTTCCACAGGGACCACACGTCAGCGATGTTGGGCGAGTTCTCAATGTCGATCACCAGCACACGCACGTCTTGTTTCTTCAGACGCTTGCCTACGCTCTTGGCCAGCTCGAGGGCGTCGATCAGCTCACTCATTCAGCGATCCCCAGAACGTCCCTACGGTAGCGTCTGACGGCTGCTTCTGAGACAGGTGAGACTTTATCCGTGATGACCCTTGCGAGGGCGCTGTGCGGCCATATGGACGGTGCTGAGAGGGCTTCTGACAGGGCAGACCGTTCTGCAACCTGCAGGTTACTCAGAATCTTGTCTATCTTGTTCTTGGCGGGTGGGTTACTTAGTGCATCGCTGAGACTCAAAGCACATGCCTTTCAGGTTGTACGATCTTCCGTCACCACCATAGCACATGCGCGTCGGACAAATGTCGAAAATGCATCTTTTACGAGTCCCTAGCTTCTTTCCTTACCTTCTTCAATTAGTGTGTCTGCAAATAATATATAAAAATAATAATAAATAGAGATAGAACACCAGTTTCATGTGCAGTACAAAACGCAAAAAACCCCGGAAATCCGGGGTTTTCGCTCACACTTTGTACTGGTCCAAAGTTACGTATTTCATACGCTGTTCAGTATTGGTTACCCTGAGCAACTACCGTTTATGGTTGCTTCAGGCAACTGGATGAAATACGTTTCAAACTCAGTATTTCGGAGGGCAGCTTCCGCAAGGTGGGAAACGGTACTCAAGCTGCTCAATGAAGGCCGCAGCCTCAGTGCTGTACTCCACTGGTTCTAGTACAACACTGAGGTCCGGCCCGTCTTTAGGCTCTGTGGTCTGGTCCGTCAACGCGATCAAGCCCTGCTACTGTGACCACAGGCTGAAGCTGAGTGCTCTTGTCGATGTTGCTTGGCGTCACCTTCAGCCGCAGCAGGAACGCTGCCAGCGAGGTCAGGACGGACTTGGCCAGCAGACCGCCAAAGGCGATCCAGAAGACCTCAGAGCTAATATCTGCAGTCTTCAGCAGGTCCGTGAGCCCCAGCCCAATCAGAGCCGCAGCGTCCACACCGATGTTGACGTAGAACGTACGCCACGCCCTTACGAGCGCGTCAAGGGTCTTCTGGTTCACTGCTGTACCTCTTCTTCCTGTACGTCAACCGCAAAGCCAACCTTGACATTGCCCAGCTTCTCGAGGAAGGCCGTGTAAGCTGCTTCCGCAGCGCCAGCGGCATCCTCAGCCGGTGCAGCCTTTACAGCGTCCACAATGGCCCTTGCAGCGTCAGCCACGGTACGCCGAGTGGCACTGTGCTGGAAATCGTTGTACGTCACGAGCGTCCCCAGCGTGGTTGGCTGATCGGTGACCTTGGCAGTCTCAGCGTCCGCGTAGGGGAGCGGCTTGCTGAACACCGCGTTGGCGGTATCGGCAGGTAGTTCGCTCTTGGTACGATCAAAGGCGTGGTTGATGACCGCTTCCAGCGATGAAATGATGTGTGCTGCTTCTGCTGCAGACAATTCGTCCTCCTGAGTTTTTCCGTCGAGAATCTGTTGTGTGTAACCGAAGAACTTGCCCCAGTCAAAGTTTGCGCCCGGATCACTACGGGCAATGCCTGAATCGCCATGAGCACAGAAGCCGGGAACTCGAGCCCTAGCCTCTGCACCGGAGATTCGACGCAGCGGAACCGTAATGCCGTAGGTGACCTTCATGTAGGACACGAAATCAGCGGCACAGGCCGCCATGTTCCAGTACACCCGCTCGCGGCGGTCTGCTGGCATCACAGCCCAGTCAGACGTGCGGAGTGCAGCAGAAATGCCTACAGCCCAGTTGTTAGTCTCTGAGTCCTGCCACGCCTCATACTCCCAAGGCAGCATGTCAATGATGCTGTCCGAGTCAACAAGACGGTGGTACGATCCATAGTCAGCGCGGTTGGCGATCATATGCGCGCAACCTTCAGCACTCGTGTCTTCCCCAATGTCATCACGAGCACACTCGGCAGTATGGACAATTGCTGTCCCTGACAGTTTGGCACCGCCACGGCGGGGGTAGCCCCACTGTTGGGTGCCGGGGTTGTAATCAAGCAGGTAGCTCAATGCTTATTCCAATCCTTCTGGCCTTGGCGGTACTGGATTCGGAAGAATCAGCAGCTCCAAACGCCCAATGTGTAGGATGGCCTTCAGAAGAAGGCGTTCCTTGATACCAAGAGCAGCCTCTTGGTCAGTCAAGCGGGTCTTGAGCCCTTCAATTTCACCGTGCAGCAATTTCACCTGCTCAGTAAAAGACGCGCTCTGTGTGTTGATTTGCCCCTGCAGGTTTTCCACAATGGCATCCCATGTGTTGTTGAGGTCACGATTTGCCTCATTCTCCCCAGTCTTGATGCCAAGTTTTCGCGTTACGAAAACGCCCAAGATAGCGGCTAAACCGCCACCGCCGAACACTACCCCAGCAATGATGCCACTGGCTTGTAGTATCTGTTCACCTGTCATCATCTGCCAATCCCTTGCTAATCACTGCTACCCGTACGTTCTTCAACCAGTAAACGGTCAAGTCAACTATTCGGACAACTAGCAGTAGGACTAGCATTGTTAGGACACTGGCAGCGGTAACATATTTGGAATCATGTAAGGCACCCACCCAAAGGCCCACAACGTAAACACTTATTCCCCCTGCTAGGAAGAACAGGGAAATCCATTCAACAACGTATTGCTGCCATAGAGTACCTATAAAGCACACAGCCCCGAAGATAGCCATTGATGCAATCAGAACGATTGTAGTTGGCTTGATTGAGGATGGTGTGTATAGGACTGCGGCAACTCCTGTGAAGGATGCAAAAGCATAAGCAAATACACGCAGAGTGCGAACCAAGACCACAGCCCATTTAGGATAATGTTGTACGGCAAATGGCATTAGATCGAACTCCCTAGTAAACGAAAAATTCCCTCTTACCATAGTAGCATTTGCTTGTCAAGGTAAGAGGGAACTATCGGTTTTGCTTAGTTCAGTGCCTTCAGCAGCGAGACAGAGAGAGTGTTGAACGTAGGCGAGTTGACATTGAAGTTGGCATCCGTGGTGGAGTCGATGTAGGTACGAGTCCAGATAGTGTCACCGGCCACACAGTTGATGACCGAAGACGTAGCAAGACCAACGTTGTTCGAGGAAGCACGGAACTGGAGAACCTTACCGAACTCCACACCAGACTTGACGATACAGATTTCACCGTAACCGTCAGGGATATTGATAACAACGTTGACACCAACGTAGTAGAGCCCCGGAGTGGCAATAGTGACAATACCGTTCGAGAACGTGAAGCCGGTGTTGAAGCACTGGCTGGAGTTCAGGTCGAAGCCTACAGTGGTCAATGCCTGCTTGGTCAAGACCTGTCCAGTAGGCCGAGTAGCGAACAGACCAAGAAATGTCTCCTGTGCTCGAAGACGCTGGCCGATGCCTTCCTCAATAGAAGATGCCTGAGTAGCGAGCAGAGTATTGATTTCTGACGTGTCATCTTCGTCTGGATACCAGACTTCATCAAGCGGGGTAAATGCTCCCATTATGCAGAGACTCCTTCAGAGGCGAGTACAGGGGATTGTTTAGGCTCGAAAACAATTCTACCCTGCTGTGAATTATCGTCAGCGACTTTGGTAAAGCCTGCCAGATTCAGCAGGGCATCTTCCAAAGCACAGACACGCAGCTTCAGGCTTTCAACCAGAGTGATGAGGTCTGCAGTAGTTTCGTCCACAGTAATTCTCCTAGCTAATGTAATTCGGCAGTGGTGCCAAGTTAGTGTCTTTGATCTTCTTACCGGCGTGCAAGGCGTTCCAGTCAGCCACAGTTTTGCCGGTAGCAAATTCCCCATTGAGAATCCGGTGAGTGTTATACCTCACGGCTCGAGAGACATTCGTTTTATTCGGACCAAGGCTGTACTGTTCAGCGCGGTAAGCCGAGCCATTGAAATACACATTGTGGTCTTCGGTGTTCGCGTCGTAAACGAAATCCCCGCCGTAACTGAACTCCTGACGTTCCTTGCGGGGAATGTCATAATTCAGAATTGACTCGCCGGTACCGTACATTGTGGCTAGCTTGAATCCCGCATTGAATGCCGAGAGTTTGTCAGTGATGAAGATGGAGTCGAACTTGATCCCCACTTCCTCAGAAGCGTCCGGGTCACCTGTGTAGACCTTGATGGTCTTCTCTTTGTCAAGCTTCAGACCATCACCGAAGATGTAGAGCGCGGGACGGTCAGCCACACCCTCAGAGATACGGTACGGAGCCCGAGAGGTAATGATGGCTGGAGCCTGAATGGTGATTTCGATTTCACCGGCCTTGCCCGTAGGCTGAACCTTGATGGAACCGCCGTTGTCTTTCCACCACTGGGGATCAACAATGTAACCGTCATTGCCTGTCACCACGTAGGCACCGTAGGAGTTGGTGTACGGGACGGGTACACCGGAGACAGGGACAGGCTGGTTCAGCGTGAGGAATGTGCTGTCGGTCTGCACAACCTCAACCAGCTTCTCTCCCGGCTCTACCGAGTACACAGAGTCAGCGCGCCACAGCTCATTGTTGTAGTACGCGGACACACTCTTCTTCGGCTGCTGGCGGTAGACAACTTCCACAGCTCGAGCCTTCTCACGCTGGCTGGCAGACTCAGACACGTTGGCCTTGGGCAGAGCAAGCATAGGCTTGTACGTGTCATCGTCAGGGTTGAAGCGCTGGAACTTGCGCGGCGTGAACACGAGCTTGTCATTGCCGAAGCTGATATCAAGACCCTGCAGTGAGCAGAACTCCTTCAGTTTCTCCCACACGTTGCCAGTGAATCCCGGCACACAAGTCAGAGGTTTGGCATCAGGGTCAAGCACAAACTCAATCTGGTCATGGGGCTTGGTGAACGGAATCTCAGTGCCCTCACTGATGAAGAACAGGGAAGGGCTCATGTCGATACCAGCCTGAGCAGTGTCATACCCAAGGTCAAGCGTCCGCAGCTCAGGGCGGTCACGGAGAGTGGACGCTACCGAAGCGGTTGTGCTTTCGTACACCACGTCCTGCCCAGAGATAGTGTCATAGCACACAGCACGGAGGGCCACGGAGATATTGCCAGCAACCGTAGGATGAGCCGTGATGAGCACGTACAGGAAGTCAGCGGTGATGGTGGTAGTTGTGGGGCAGGTCAGTGTAGCCAGCACCGTGTACGAGCCCGTACCCGTCTTCTGTGACAAAGTAATGACCCTGCCTACCTGCATCAGCCGGTAGCTCACAGTGTTGTTCAGCTTGTAGTGCCATGCCCCAACAACAACCTGCTGGTTGTAGTCGGTCTGGTTCCAAGAGTTCAGGGGCATTCCCCAGATGATGGACTGAGCAAGGTTGACCTCAATACGCCCAAGGTTCGTACCGTAGTTCGGCTTGTAGCGCGCGTGGTTGCTAGGCCACTCAGCAGTTGGAGCTTGTACCCACGTAGAGGCAGAGCGCGAGCTGTAGCCAACCTGAGCGTTGGTGATGTAGTGCTGCAGGTTCCCCGGCATCCGGTATTGGGGCACACCTGCCTGCAGCAACCACTGAGTGATTGCTGACGCGGCCATGTTGGTGTTGAATGTCGAGTCGGTGTAGAGAGGATACGTGGTCTGCTCAGTGTTCAACCTCTCAAACACTGTGTTCATATCCAACGTAGTGAGCCCAGACTTGGCAGAGCTTGATGCAGAAACAACCACACCAACGGTGTCAGTCTTGTCCGAGTCAATCAGCACAACCGGGTCGCCAAGGTGAGTCTTGCTGTCCTTGGACGGGTTGGTGACCGTTGCCTTGAATGTGGGAATCTGACCGCTGTTGTCAGAGGGGTTGGTTGGGACGTTACTCTTGGTGATGGAGTAGTTGGCAAGCTGGCCTACCGGCTTACCTGAACCGTCTCCCTTGATGATGCTGGCTGGCATTATCCCTCAATACTTTCAACTTCAATGAAATCCAGTGACAGTCCAATCCTATCAATGGTGCTTGACACAAGCTCACCATTCGTGGTATCGGGGAAAGTCACCGGACCAATGCCGTTGCCTACGGGCATCCAGTTGTTGCCGTACTGTGAATGATCTACCGTACCTAGCGCAAGCCCGTACACACGCAGTGTGGAGCCGAGAGGCATGTAGATGTCCAGTTCAAGCATGGTGGTTGTAGTGTTGGTGTCTGCTACTACAAGGCTTGACATAGCCGAAGAGGTAGCGCTGAGCAATGTGGTCCAAGTACGTGTAGTGCCGTTATAGCCACGCACCTTTACGGAAGCACCGCCTGTGGACTCAAGATCAGCACTGAAGTAGTACGGCTTGCCGGGAACTCGAATGACTCGAGTGCGGACAACTCCTTCAAGGACAACAGCCGAGCCTGCAGCAACTTGAGTGAACAAGGCAGCGCGGTCTGTATAGTAAGTACCGCTGTAGACGGAGGTAGGTGTGATAGCCTTCTCCACCGTAGGGCGGCACCAGCCGTTGGCCTGATGAGCAAGCTGCCAGCCGTTGGACCAGCGAGCAGGAAGCATATTCTCCTGATTCACCGTAGGGTCGGACAGGTAGAACGGACCAGTGCCGAACTGGCCGTTATACATGGCGATGATGTGACGCAGCCGGTCAGCAGTCGTGGCCCAAGTCATGTTGAATGACTTGTAAGCGGTAGGCGCGCGGTACACGCTACGCCCACCACTCACGAGTTCTGTAACTTCAGCGTCAACATTGCTGTTGTAACCCATTCCCGATTTCGGTACAGGGATTTCCTGAATGTTATCCAGTACACCGAAGTACATCTTCTCAGCCATTGGCTAACTGACTCCCTTGCTTGCCAGCACACGCTGACCTTCATTGACGCTGGAAGCAAGCTGTTCGGTATCGGCAAACAGGTGTATATCCCGTTCAGCGAGCCGAAGTATAGCCTGCAAGTTCTCTGCTGTCAATTCTACCAGCATAGGTCCGCTCGAGCCCGAGCCAGAGCCGCCCCGTCCGCTGAAGGAACCGCCAGTGTTGAACTGTGGCATCTTCATGTTGTTCAGCGCGTTCATCATGTCCAAGCCCCAGAAGTCCACCGCACGCTTCTGCATGATGAACTCTTCAGACTGAACCTGAACCAAGCCACGGCCATCAACCGAAGCCATCATGTTGTCATGCTTCAGGTTGGACGGAGCCTTGCCCGGAATCTGACCACCGCCAGCGAAGCCCGGAATGATACCGCCGCCAGCCCTGCGCGAGAACGTACCCGGCTCAAAGGCAGTCATACTTGGGTCTTCCGCTGTACCGCCACCGCGAATCTGAGCCTCGATGTGCCGCAGAGCACGAGTGGCAGCAGACGTGTCCAGAGTCAGTGTGGTGTTTCGTGGCCGAGCTGCCCAGTCCGCAGCCGCGCCGAATGCGTTCACCGCTCCCATTGCACCGGAGGTAGGCGTACCCACGTCAGCGGTAATGGTGGTTGGCTTGTGGTAAGGTACCGCGTTTACAACCCCGATGTACCGCTCAAGCGAGCCCTGAAGCTGTCCAACTGCCCACTGGTTGTAACCCATCTGGGACACGTCGATCTTGAACTGGTTGGTCAGTCCCGCAGCGTAGTTGCGAACCTGATCCACCGAAGCACCAGTGTTGGCGTAAGCCACAACCATGTCCAGCATCTTGGACTCAAGATCACGCAGAGCCGCACGGTTCGCAATGGCTGCTTCCGAATAGCCCTCGAGCTGTCCGATACCTGCCTGCAATGAAATGATCTGAGCGTTGTTGGCCTCAATGTCCTTCTGCTTTGCAGCAGCGGCATCAAGAGCTTCCTGCTCCTGCTGAGCGTAGTCAGCCGCACGGTCAACCTCACCGTACTTGAGCGAGATATCTTTTTCGATCTGAGCCTTGCGAGCGTTGACCAGCTCTTCAGCACGTTCGTTGTTGAGTTCCTTCTGAGCAGTAATGAGGTCATCAATCTGCTTCAGTTCATCCTCACGCTTCTTGTTGATAGCGTTCAGAGCAGAGTGGTACTCGTCCGTGGCCTTCTGGAGCCCGTACTGGCGATCAAACGCAGCGGTGAGCCCAGTCTTCAGTCGGTTGGCGTAATCGTTTGCGGCTTCTGCGGCATCGTCAATGCCGTTGGCCATGTCCTTACCGGCCTTCTTACCGGCATCGCCAGCCTTCTCTGCTGCCTTGGCTGCTTTGTTGTAGCCATCATTCAGAGAACCGAAGTTCGGAGTTACAGCCTTGGGCGTTGGGATGACTGCAGGTGCAGCCGCCCGGTTGACCACAGGTGCAGCTACCGGGGATGGAGCAGACGCAGCCGAAGGACCGAGAGCAGCACCAGCCTTGACGTTGCCAATCTCAGCACCAACCTGCTTCTTGTTGTTGATGCCGGTACCGATCAGACCAATGCCGAACTGGATAGCATTGATGACCGTCTGAGCAAAGTTCGCAAGGTTCTGCAGGTTCAGGATGGCGGGAGAGGTATCCGCGTTGACCTTGGCCTCATAGTTGGCACCAGTCACTTCATTGGCAAAGAAGCCGAAGTTGCTGGTGTTCTCAATACCAGCGCTGGCGTCAGCATTGATTCCTGCAGTGTACTCACGAGCAACCGAGCTGGCGTACGCTTCCACACCGGCAGACTCATTGAGAGCCTGAGAACCGTCAGCGAAAATCCAAGTGGTGTACGGCTTGTTGACAGACGCCTCAACACCGGCAGCTACCTGCTGTGCTTCAGCAGCGGCCTGAGTACCATCCACCTTGGGAGTGATGGTTGGCTGTACTCCACCTTGGAACACATTGGCAACACCCTGCTTGGCCTGCTCAGCAATGACCTGCAGGTTGGTGGGGTCAACACCGCGCGCGATCATTTCCTGCACAAGGCCATCAACGAAAGCGATGTAGTCAGCGCTGGCCTGTTGTGTGCTCTTGCCGGTAGAGTCAATGAGGTACTGCTGTTCCTGAGCTGCAGACCGCAGAGCTTCCTTGAAGTTCTCTACGTTGGCGCGTCCACCCTCAGTGTTCGGGCCAAAGTCCAGAGAGTCGAACAGTCCCTCACCGAGAGCCTGAAGTGCAGACTGGGAAGCCCCGGCTGCATCCACAATGCCGAAGACAGCATCAAGGAACTTGTCAATCTTGTCAGCAGCAGTCTCAGCCTCATCACCCACACCGCCGATTTCACTGGCGAACATTTCGGCGTTAGGGCCAGCATCAGCAGCGGCACCGCCGAAGGCGTCAGTGGCAGTCTTTACGTCCTTGAGGTCTTCACCAGTGACAGCAGACTTATCACCAATTTCAGTGATCTTGTTCTTCAGCCACTCCATCTGACCAGCGTGTTCCCCACCTGCATAACGCATGGCAGCGAAGTTCTCAAAGCCCTTAGACCGAGCAATCTGATCCATGACAGCAAGGACTTCCTTGCCAGCGTCACGGCCCTTGGCAGCAGCGGCAGCAAGCTTCTCAAAAGGTACACCTGCGTCACGAGCAACCTCAGCCAGCGAGCGGTCAAGGTTACCGAGCGCGATAGGATCGTGCCACGCTACCTTGATTTTCGCAATGGCGTCAGCCGAAGCCCGAGTGGCAGCGTCAGCTCCCTGATCCATTGCGCGCGCGATAGCTTCACCAGCAGTGGCAGCTTCCTCAGCAGTCTGGATGAAGCTGAAGGCCAGCGTACCCAGCGCCATAACGGAGATACCGATAGGCCCACCCAACATGCCGATACCAGCCTTGAAGGCACCTACCAAGCGGTTGGTGCTCTTGGTAGCGGCATCAGTGCTGGCAACAACACCCGCTGCCATACCGCCAGCGCTGGATGCAAGCTGGGCATTGGCAACCTGAGCAGACATACCCATAGCACGCAGCGCGCCAGACTGTACCACGAGAGCCTGTGCGTGCTGCTGGGAGACACCCTTGGCCATGAGCATAGTAACTGCCAACTGCTGTAGGATGCCCTTGGCAGTCAGACCCGCAGCAAGCGTACCCTTACCAAGCACCTGCTGGAAGCCAACCAGACCGGCAAGCATGAATGCCTGAGCAGCCTTGAACGCAATCAGGATACCGATGACAGAGCCGAGCCCCATCATAATGTTGATGAACTGAGCAATACCCGGAGCAGCATTGATGAAGCGATCCACAGCGCTGGTAGCAGCGAGCACAGAGTCAGTGAGCTTGTCCAGACCGGAGCCTTCACCGACAGACGCCTTACCGATGGAGTCACCGATGTTCTTGAAGCCGTTGGCGATACGCTTGAGCTTGGCGTCTACTGTCTCGTAGATACCAGCGGTGGACTCAGTAAGGAAGCTGCCATCCTTCCAAGCTTTGTTCGAGTTCTGCAGCGAGTCCGTGAACACGTTGTAACCGTTGGCCAGTCCCAAAAGGAACTGCTTGTCAAAGACGTTCTTGGCTCCAATGTCATCAAGCACAGCGGAGACAGAACCAGTCTCAGCGATGGCGTTCTTGATGCCTCCTACGTACTGGTGGAAGAACTTGGAAGGATCGGTCTTGAAGAGGTTCAGTGCTTCCTCAGCGGCCAGTCCGGTGTACTTACCGTACTTCTGGAAGGACTCTGCGCCCTCATCAGCAGCGCGGTTGAGCCCCAGCATAATACGCTGGAAGGCACCACGAGCGAGTTCAGGACGGATACGGACGGATGCCAGCGCACCGGACAGGCCAACGATTTCGTCAGCAGCAAATCCGAACTGGGCACCGGCAGCAGAAATCTGGTTGTTGACAGCGATGATTTCCGCTTCAGTTGCCGCAGACTTCACACCAACGTAAGCGATGGCGGAACCGATCTGGTTGAAGAAGTCAGGGTTGAGCTTCTTCGGATCGTAAGAGTTCTGCAGTCGTCCGAAGGCAGTAGCAGCCTCATCAATGGAGACGTTGGACGCAGCGCCGAATCGTGCTACAGTCTCAGTGAAGCTTTCGATATCCTGACCAGCGATACCGAGCTGACCACCAATGGTAGCAATCTCAGAGAACTGTCCGAAGGTCAGCGGAATCTCAGTGGCAAGCTGCTTCAGTTCATCGCGGAGCTGGGCAAAGCCGCCAGTGCTGTTGGCCAGAGTATCGTTGGTACGGATGACCTGTGCGAAGTCTTTTTCGTATGCGATGGCGACAGCAGCCGTTGCCACAGGGATAACCTGCATGGCAGCGGCGATTACCGCGTAGGTCTGCCCCACATCGTACAGCAGGTACCGGGAGTTGGACAGAGAGTCATTGAGCTCCAGAGTACCGGAAGCCGTTCGACGCTGGGCACCCTCGAGCCGAGCACTACGTGCTGCAGCCATTTCAGCAGCGCTGGCAGTACGGATGGTTGCGGTAGCAAGGTTCTGCTGAGCCACAGCGCCACGTTGCAGTTCAGAGGTAACGCGAGCCTGAGCAACTGCCTCAGTAGCAGCCACACGCGCGCGAGACTCAGCGTCCTTCCGAGTGAACCCCGCAGACGCGGTGAGCCCAGCAGAGAGAGTCTGCTGACGAATCTTGTTGGCCTTGGCCTCAGCGATGGCAGTGTCATTGGCAGACTTCTGACGCTTGGTCTGGTTGACAATCATCTGACCGTCAGCCTTGGCAGCAAGCACAGTTGCCTTGGCGCGATCCTGCTCAGAACGGATCAGAGCAGCGTTGGCGCGAGTCAGCTCAGCCATGCTCTTCTGAACAACGTCAAGGTTTCCCTGAGCACCCTTGAGCGCACCGTCAAGACTACGGAGAGTCTTGTCAAGGTCTTTGGAGGCAGAGTCCAGCGCCCGAATGCCAGCCTCAGACTCCTTTGTGCTGATGACAACACTGGCGTTGAAATCGTTAGCCACTCTTACCGTCCTATATCATAGTTCCTGATTCTAGTCAAGTCTATCATTGACACAAAAAAGCCCCTCACGCCAATGAGGGGCTTTTTCTATCCGGTAACGGACGGTTCCAAAGTTGCGCCTTGTAGATACTACTCTAGCACAGGAATGTAGAGCGGCGGCTGTCCCCACTCAGACCACTTCACGTCCTGTTCGATGAAGCGGGTAATGACCTCAGTGCCAGAGCGTCGGCCTTCAGCATCCCGAGTGACAACCTCAATCCAGATGGAAGGAATGTTGTCAGGATTGTAACCGAAGGAATGCACATCAAGGACGGTGTACTGGTCATCAAGCCCTAGTTCGCGGAGCAGTTCGTGTACCATCGTCCACAGGTAGCTGACAGGATACTTCTTAGTGTTCGGCACTCTCGACCTTCTTCTCTGCTTGCTTTGCAGCCTTGGCGATCATTTCATTTTGGAAGTCAGCCCTTGTGGGTAGCTTCTCTCCCTCAGCAGGAATCGGCTTGACGAATAGTGTTCGTCCCGGCTTGTCCTGCTTGATCTTTTTCTTTTCCTGCTCATCCCACTTACAGGATTCACAGTCAACGTGGTCATGCTCGAACTCAATAGCGGTGTTCTCTGAGTACGCCCACCAGATAGGCACCGCACACTTTGGACACTTCTCAGCGTCGATAGTCTCGTAAGCCGCAGCTAGTGCGTAGTCTGCCCAGTGGGGCTTGTCCCGTTTCCGGTGATCCCCTAAGATCATCCGTGCCGGTGACCAGCCCCACTCTTTGGCAGTCCTGATGTACTGCAGGTAACCCCGCTGGCTAGGCCGAGTTAGGGCTTCGACAAAAAATCAGCGTCCGAAGCGATGGCCTGCTGGAAGAGTCCGTTGGCGAAGGTCAGAGTGTTCATCGCTTCCTGCAGCTTGTACCACTCGCTCTCAAGGATGGAAGCACGCAGCTCTTCGATGAACTCGAGCGAGACAGCTTCCTTGTTGACCTGACCCTTGGCGTTCGTAGTCTTCACGATGCACTTGGACAGCAGGTCACAGTCAACCTTGTGGCTGATCCATTCGGCGCGCTCTTCTTCGTTCTCAACGGTGTCATCCTCGAGCTTGGCACCCTTGCGCTTCCACTGCTTGATGATAAGCTTCCACTGCTTGGGAGCAGCACCACGAATGGTGAAGGTCAGCCGAGAGGCCGCGAGCTGCTTCAGTAGTTCCGCAGAGCGCGCTTCCAGCTCAGCGATCTGGGCGTCAACCTCTTCCTTCTCCGGGGAATCGGTGATGCCGCCGTTCTCAGCAGCGGCGAGCTTGGCAGACTCGTGCCCCAGCTCTGCAATCTCGTGCAGGGCCATGTTGTACTCATGTGCTGCTTCACCGTCAAGGAAGATTGACACGTCATCGGTGGGGTAGCTGACACCCTTGAGCGCGGCTGAGAGGTCAAAGCTCTCTTCCGACTTGAGTTCTTCAACCTTTGCTTCTACTGCTTCAGACAATTGACTCTCCTGTTGTAATGTGCTATGTCCGTGAACAAGCCTATCATAGCGACGAAAAAGCCCCTCAGCACAAGACTGAGGGGCCTTATCAGGAGAAGCTATGCAGCTACCGGAACGTTGATTGCCATGACGCCCTGTGGACGGAATGGAACAGTCATCTGAACCGGAGCGCCGCCTTCACCTTCAATGTCCTGTGGCAGGTCAGAGAAGAACCGGAAGACGGACACAATGTGACCAGCAGCAGGTGCAACGGTGGACTTGTAACCGTGACGGGAAACAAGCCAGCCTTCTACACGCCCGGACTTGAACAGGTTGATAGCCGTGGTGAAGATGGTAGGCGTATCGCCAGTTGCGTCACGGAAGAAGGACAGGTTACCCTCGTAGTTACCCCACGTAGGAGTCTGTACGTTACCTTCATCGGTGATGGTCTTGCTGTCATCGGTATCCGAGTCAGTTGCACCGAGCGTGTAGCCGGTGACAATGGCAGCGGAAATGTTGGTACCAGCGGTAAGCTGAGCAACAGTTGGTGCAGCAGGGTTGGTAATACCTGCCAGCGGTACCCACCAGATTGTGGTGTTGGGGCTCATCATTTTAGGCACTAGGTATCACTCCTTACGCCACGAGAGCGCGGTTGAGTTCCATGTTGCCCTGTGGCAGGAATGGAACGGTGAATTCGATTGGACCGCCGTCTTCAACCACGTCCTGTGGGTAATCGGAGATTACCTTGTAGGAAGAGACAACCTGAGCGGCAGCAGCAGCAACGCTGGAGAGGTAACCCATCCGGCGAACAAGCCAGCCAGTCTGACGGCCAGCCTTGAAGAACTGGAACGCCTTGTAGTAGTCAGACGTGGTGTCAGCAAGGTTGCCTTCACGGAAGAACGTGATGTTGGCTTCGTAGTTGTAGTACGTAGGCAGCTCAACGTTCGCGGAATCGCAAATGCTGGTGGAGTCGTCAACGTCAGACTCGGTTGCGTTCAGCGTGTAGCCGGACACCACAGCACAAGAGATATTCCGTGCAGCGGTCAGCAGGGCAGCGGACGGCGACAGCGGATTCCAGTTGGCGGACTCAGGGACCCACCAAATGGTAGTGTTCGGGCTCATCATTTTAGCCATTGTCGGCACCGTCCTTAGCGGTTGCAGGCTTCACGTCTTCAGCCTTGTCTTCCTCACCGTCAAGCGATGGGCCAACAGGTCCGAATGGGATCACGCCGTTCTTGATTGGTTCGCCATAGACTTCGATTTCTCGAGCGGTCTGGGCATCTGCTATCTGCTTTTTGGTTGCAGGCTCAAGGGCTTCGTGGTTTTCAATCTCGGTGGGGAGTACCCAACTCAGAATCACAGTAACCTTGTGA
>Ga0307413_10000060_pt1 | contig 28060 bp, 23 predicted proteins | sample DK1Ometagenome_3_FD_203714 | JGI IMG/M metagenome (GOLD analysis project Ga0307413, IMG submission 203714) | Maize rhizosphere microbial communities from greenhouse at UC Davis, California, United States - DK15-O-2 | ecosystem: Host-associated > Plants > Roots > Rhizosphere > Soil | place: USA... | reverse complement strand
GATAATCACGCCCGCGAGGCCGAGGAGGCGCAAGTTCCACCCGCGCAGGCCGATCCACCGGGCAACCGTCAGCAGGAACGCCAATAACAGTGTGAGGTTTGCCCCAGATACGGCTGTGAGGTGCGTCAAGCCCGTCGATGTGAAGTTCTCGGTCAGCGCTGTGTCGAGGCCGGAAGTGTCACCCAGCACGAGTGCTGGGACCAGTGCACGCGGCTCCGGACGGCGATCAGCGACTGATCGGCGCAACCCTGTGCGGACCTCTTCGACGAGACGAAGTCCCGCCGGTGGCGGGCGGACAACGACGGGTGAGCCGCGTACTCGCAGTATGGCTGCGATATCCGATCCCGGATTGGGTGACTGCAGTCGTCCGTCCACCACGACCCGCGTCCCGACCGGGACTTCAAACCACTTCTGGAGCTGCGGACCACTCACGAGGACAAGCACAGGAGCTCGGACTAGCCACGAGCCTCCCCGGCCCTCGATCCGCATGGTCGACGCCTTCATGACAGCGGCGTTGGACGTCGTCCCGCCTGCGTCCACCAGATGTGGATCCGAGCGAATCTCGAGATCGGCGGAGACAACTGCCTCATGGCTTGCCAGCTGCGCGACAGGTCCATGACGTAATCGATAAACGTCGATCAGGCCAACACCAGCAATCGCGGTCATAACGATGGCGACCGACAGCACTAGGGCTGAACGTCGGAGAGCCGCAACCACGATGCCAACCGCCACGCTGGCGACGACCACCGCAAAGCCGGCCATCGTCTCGGAGGTTGCGATCCACGCGGCCGCCCAAGCTGTGGCCGCAACCGGCACCATTCGCAGATCCGTCGGGCGAGCGGCTGGCGGTGGGTCGGCAGGCTGACGACCCTGCCAGTGCCGATCAATGAATCCGCGCACCCCGTTACGCGCTGCCGGCACCAGCCGGCGTAACCGGGTGCTCACACTCGCACGTGTGGCGCTATCTGGGCGTATGTCTTCGGTCCGATGCCGTCCACCTCCTGCAGCTCCTCGATCCGGGTGAACCGGCCATGCTCCTGTCGCCAGGCGAGAATCGCTTGGGCAGTGACCGGTCCAACCTCAGGAAGCTCCTCAAGTTGAGATTCGCTGGCACGGTTCAGATCGAGCGCCCCCTTCGCGGCGGCGCCACTGCCCGTACCCGACCCCGGCTGTTCTCGCACCTCTCCCGCCGGGTGATGGGCGGTACCGATCAGCACCTGTTGCCCATCGCTCAACAGCTGAGCGAGATTGAGCTCACCGGGTTCGGCTTGACGGGTTAGCCCGCCCGCCGCATCGATCGCATCCTGGACCCGTGAGTTCTCAGGCAATCTGACCAGACCGGGGTCGCGCACCGCCCCGAGCACATGGACAACGATCTTGGAAGCGGTCTTGGCCATCGAGGGTGTCGCCGAGGCTGAACTCTGGATGGGCGTCGCAACCGTGACCACATCGCCAGGACTAGCGACGGCTACCGGCCGGGCATGAAGCAGTAGCCATCCAGCCGCCATAAGGCCTAGGACCAGCAGCGCGCAGATCACCCCGAGATGCATTCGGCCGAACCGCTGCCGCGGGAGCTCCTCCACGATCTCGTGAGCGAGCTGCGCACTTCCCTCGTGAGCGCTCTCCATTACCGACGCTTCGGGGTGCTGGGCCGACTGCTTGAGGTCCATCGTGCCGGGACCGCGTGCTCGACGTGGCGGCTGGTCAGCCAGGACCAACGCCAGCCGATCGCTGATCAGCCGGGCCAACTCCGCGTCCACCTTCTGCCGATATCCCATGCTGGGAAGCTAAGGACGCGGCCCTGACGTCGTACGCGCGCTCAAGGATCTGTGGATAGCGCTCGGTGCAGCCTCTCGATTGGGGATAACAAACAGTTCGCAGCTCGGCGAGATACAGCTCAGACCCGTGGCGAGACAACGATCCCTAGTGTTCCGGGACCGACATGAACGCCCAGCACGGCACTTACTTCGGAGATCACGATGTCACCAGCCGGCACTCGGCCGCTTAGCCGATCCACCAACAGCTGTGCGCCGTCGGGATTATCGAGATGGTGCACCGCGATATCGACAACCCCGTTCCGGGCCGAAACCTGCCCGAGCGATTCGATGCTCAGTTCCTCCAGCCGCGTCAATGCCTTGGACTCGGTTCTGACCCGCTCGCACGGTCGTATCTCTCCATCGACGACTGTGAGCAACGGCTTCACTGCCAGCGCCGAACCCACCATTGCGGCCGCTGTTCCGATCCGGCCACCACGTCTCAAGTAATCCAAGCTGTCGACATAGAAATAGGTTGTAGCGGCGGCGGCACGCCGGCGTATGCTCTCGGCCACCTCCTGTGGCGCGGCGCCTGAGCGCGCCAGCTCAGCCCCACTCAACACCGCAAAGCCCACCGCCATCGCCAACGTCATGCTGTCGACAACGATGATCGGGATGTCGACCGAGGCGGCAGCCACTTGCGCCGCACTGCAGGTTCCGGAGATCTTGCTGCTGAGATGCACCGACACAATGGCCTGATAGCCAGCTCCAGCTAGTTCGGCGTAGGTGTTGCCAATCACCTCAGGAGTGGGCCGTGATGTGCTCACCCGCCGTCCGGCACGCAATGCGCCGGCCACAGCTCGCGGCGGCACCTCTGATTCTGGACGGCTGATGTCGTCGATCACGACCTGCAATGGAATGATCGAGACGTCCGCACGAGCAGCCTTGGCAGGGTCGAGGGAGGACGTAGAGTCAGTCACCACTGCCACGCCAGCCATCTGCTCAGCGTAAGACGATGCCAACAGCCGGTAGCAGACCTCGGGGGTTCCCCGCTCGGTGTCGGGAGGAAGCGAAGACCGAATGAGTGATCACACCGAACGTTTTCGCAGTGCGAGCGTCGGTCGCGCGAGCAGTGCCCAAATCTGGCGCGCTGGGCCAGTGACCCTGATTTTGGTATCGGCATTCGCCTTGGCAGCCGCTGTGATCATCCCTGTTCTGGCGTACTTGATCTATCGGAATGGCAGCGCGCTGTGGCTGCCGGCGCTATTGATCTTGCTGGCCGTGCTCGCGCTGCTGTACGCCTGGCGATTCGGTTTTCATCCACGGCTGCGGGTCACCGAGCAGAACGTCGAGATCGTCAACCCCTTCCGCAGGCACAGCTTCGAGTGGAACGACATCACCGTCGTTGCCCCTGGCGAGAACGGTCTGCTCATCGGTTCAGAGGACGAGGCCGCGGAAGCGTGGTGCGTTCAAAAGTCCAACTTCGCTATGCGACGCGGGCGCACTACCCGGGCTGATCGAATCGCCAACCAGCTTCTCGACGTCGTGGAGCTGTACGATCCCCCATTCGAGATTGCGGAGAGCGAGGTACGTATTCGCCGAGCGCGGCCCGACGAAAGCCGATTGCTCACCAGCCTGGAACGCGCGGCGAGCGAAGAAGCGTTGGCTCATGTCTTTCCGCCCGATCGGTACCCCTATCCCGCTGCCGCAGTCGCCGAGCGCTGGCGGCATGTACTCCGAAATCGACTCATGCGCGCCTACCTACTCGAGCTGTCTCATGGCCCCGCCGGCTACGTGGCCTTCGACGCGGATACGGTGCATCATCTCGGCGTCGTCCCGGAGCAGACACGGCGTAGGTACGGTTCGGCGCTACTGGAGTTCGCATGCATGGAGATCTACGCCGAAGGCTCCCGGGAGGCGTACTGCTGGGTGTTGGCCGACAATCATGTCGCCCGCGCCTTTTATAGAGCCCTTGGCTGGATTGAGACCGGCGAACGGCGAAACTCGGAATACCCGCCGCATCCTCAATCCGTGCAGATGATGCGTAGAAATCCCCGTGCGGCTAGAAGAAGTCTCTAGCGACCGGTACATCCCGTGACGATCGCGATCAGCTTGCCCCGGCCAGGCATTCTGGGCCGGTGACGATTCGCGCACCGAAAGCGACGAAGACGCCGGATCTTAACGAACCGACGTCAGAGCGCGGTGTATACAGCACTGGGACTCCGCCAACCACGGCCACCTGGGACACCCGATCGTCGCGTCCTCGGTTCCAAGGTGTGCTGCTCACCGTCGCGGCGCTTGCATTGCTGCCGGCGATTGTCGGCACCATGATGCGGGTTCTGCCCCCGACCGACGATCCGGCTGCGCAGCTAGCGGCCTTCATTCCCTACGGGCTCATCGGCTATCTGCTGGCATTGTGCTGCCTGCTGGTTGCGCTGGTGAGGGCGAGACGCCGGCTGGGCCTGGCAGTGATCACCGTAGCGGTCGCGGCGTTGACGAGCCTTCATCTAGCCTGGCTGGCACCACTGTTCGTCGATGATCATCGCTTGGCTGCTAATGCTGACTTTGAGCTGATGAGTCTGAACATGTTCAACGGCGGAGCGGATTCTCGGGAAGTTGCCGAGCGCGCTGCGCATGCCGATATCGTGATCTTGGTAGAGGCTACGCCTGGCGCTCTCACGGGCTTGAAGCAATTCGGGTGGGACAAGCGTTTTCCGTACTCATTGGGAGATCCGAAGGACGGCTCGTTCAACACCGCGATCTACTCCCGCTTCCCACTGAGCCATAGCACTCTGATCGGCGCCACTGCTTTCCAGCAATGGGTGACGAGCGTGCGGGTCCCCGACGTTGGCAGCATCCGGTTGATGGCCGTCCATCCGTGCAATCCGTACTGTGGCCGTGATCGCTGGAGTGCCGAGCATCAGCTGCTACGCAAGCTAGTGATCGATAATATTGATCAGCCGTTGATTGTGGCCGGCGACTTCAATGCCGTTGACGATCATGGACCAATGCAGGCTTTGCGACGCCTCGGACTGAAGAGTGCGACTGACGTCGCGGGAGCCGGCTGGCTTCCGACCTACCCGGCCGACGGCCCATTGCCTCCGCTGCTTCCCATCGATCACGTCCTGATCAACAAGGAATTGACTGCTACCTCGGTGACTAGCTTCGCGATCGATGGCACCGACCATCGCGGCCTATTTGCCAAGCTCGCCGGGGTCTGAGCGCGGAGTCCTGCGCATACACCTACCGCCACCACCAAAGCTGATCTGTCTCCTAGGGCTCTGCATAGGTTGCTGACGGTCTACACAGGTTGCAAACTGTGCAAACCGTCAGCAACCTACGCGCAGGTAGGTTTCGGACAGGCCGACGGCGCGTAGGTTCGCCCGCGAGCCGCCTAGGCGAAAGGAGCGCGAGCCTGCTGGGCTGCTATCGCGCCACGACGACGCTGACCAGCTTGGGCGCTCGGATGATCACCTTGGCGACGTCGCGTCCAGCCAGAGCGCGAACCACAGATTCCTCGGCCAGGGCGCGGGAGCGCAACTCGTCCTCACTGATATCTGGCGGCACCTCCAGCCGACCACGTACCTTGCCCTGGACCTGAACCACGCAGGTCACTGCCTGGGTGATCAGCAAGCTGGAGTCGACCGCCGGCCAGGTTGCGTTCGCGACCGACGGATCGTGCCCCAACCGTTCCCACATCTCCTCGGCGACATAGGGCGCTACCAGACTCAGAGCGATCGTCACTACCTCGGCGGCCTCGCGTACGGCGGGGTCGGCAGGACCCGGAGCACTGTCCATCGCCTTTCGAGTGGCATTCACCAGCTCCATGATTCGCGCGACGGCCACATTGAAGCGCTGCCGGGCAACGGATTGGTCAATGTCGGCCAGTAACCGATGAGTCTCTCTGCGTAGCGCTAGGTCGCCGTCGCCGGGCGGAACACCCGGCTCGCTGGTCACCTGGTCGGCCAAACGATACGCGCGTTGCAGGAACTTCAGCGACCCCGAGGGCGACACGTCGGCCCAGTCGATGTCCTCCTCTGGCGGCCCGGCGAAGACCACCGTCAGTCGCACTGCGTCGACGCCGAACGCGTCGATCTGTACCCCTAGGTCCACGCCGTTACCCAGCGACTTGCTCATGGCCTTGCCCTGGTTGATCACTTGGCCCTGGTTCAGCAAGCGGCGCATCGGCTCTTCGAAGTCGACCATGCCCATGTCGTGCAGCACCTTGGTGAAGAACCGCATATACAGCAGGTGCAGGATCGCATGCTCCACACCACCGACATATTGTGTGACTGGCATCCAGCGGCGTACGTCTTCCGGCTTGAACGGCCCATCTTCATAACCCGGTGAGCAGTACCGGAAGAAGTACCACGACGAATCGACGAAGGTATCCATGGTGTCGGAGTCCCGCTTTGCGGGTCCGCCACACTGTGGGCAGTCGACATTGACCCAGTCTGTAGCTGCCGCCAGCGGCGACGTTCCCTTGGGGACGAGATCGGTGCCCGTCAAGTAGGGCAGCTCAACTGGAAGTTGATCATCGGGCACCGGCACCTCCCCACATCGCTCGCAGTGAATGATCGGAATCGGGCAGCCCCAGTAACGCTGCCGACTCAGCAGCCAGTCACGCAGCCGATAGGTCACCGCGCCTTCGCCAACCCCTTCGGCTTCCAGCTTTGCGATGATCGCTCGAACTCCGGCATCCTTGTCGGTCAAGCCGTTCAGGATGTCGGAGTTGATGTAGGTTCCGTCGCCTGGCGTGGCAATGCCCGTGGCTGCCGGATCCGGCCCGCCGGTGGCGACCACTTCACGGATCGTCAGGCCAAACGTGCGGGCAAAGTCCAGGTCGCGTTGATCATGAGCCGGCACCGCCATGATTGCGCCGGTGCCGTATTCAGCCAGCACATAGTCGGCCGCGTAGACCGGAATCTTTTCCCCATTCACCGGATTGGTGGCATGCACTCCCACGAACACCCCCGTCTTAGGACGTTCGGTGGACTGCCGCTCAATTTCGGTTTCATGCTTGGTCTGCTCCAGGTACTCCTCAAATGCCGGACGCTCCTCGTCGGTAACGACCTCTGCCGCTAGCGGCGCATCGGGTGCGATCACGAAGAACGCTGCCCCATACAAGGTGTCGGGGCGGGTCGTGAACACGCGCACCGGCTCGTCCCGATTCTCGATCATGAAATCGACATAGGCGCCCTCGGAGCGGCCGATCCAGTTGCGCTGCATGGTCAGCACCCGCTCCGGCCATCCGTCGACAAGATCATCCATGTCGTCCAGCAGGCGCTGGGCGTACTCGGTGATCTTGAAATACCACTGGGTCAGCTGTCGCTTCGTGACGACCGATCCGCAGCGTTCGCACAATCCCGCGATCACCTGCTCATTGGCCAGCACCGTCTGATCCTTGGGGCACCAGTTGACGTAGCTGGCCTTGCGATAGGCCAAACCGCGCTCCCGAAATCGCAAGAACAGCCACTGAGTCCAGCGGTAGTACCCCGGATCGGAGGTGTGCAGCCGGCGGGACCAGTCGAAGCTCAGACCGTAACGCCGGAAGGAGGTTGCCTGGGTTTCGATGTTCGCGTAGGTCCACTCGGCTGGGTGGGCGTCGCGCTCGATGGCCGCATTCTCGGCGGGTAGTCCGAAAGAATCCCAGCCGATCGGGTGCAGGACGTCGTAGCCCTTCAGCTTCAGGTAGCGCGCGATGACGTCGCCCATCACGAAAGCCTCGGCGTGGCCCATATGTAGGTCGCCGGATGGGTAAGGGAACATGTCCAGCATGTAGCGACGCTCAGCCGAGCCGTCGTCCTTGGGCACGAAAGTCTTGTCCGCCTCCCAGAACGCCTGCCATCGCTCCTGTGCGGCACGGGCGTCATAGCCGGTCCGCTCCCGAGTCGCGGTATCTGCCGACTCTGAAGCCTCGACCCGCTCGATCTGCTCGGTCATGATCTCGTTTCGTCTCCTTGTTGTGCATCGCGTGCGCTCATTGGCCTGGACATGAAAAAACCCCTCGCCGTCGTGGGCGTGGGGGGCTGCCGCGCAGGAGTCCTACGCGGCTACATAAGGAGGGCAGTGGTGTCCATGGCCTCGGGGCGTTGCATACGGTTCAGGGTAGCGCAACGCATCCTGGCGCTCCCCTGGTTATGCATCTGCGATGAGGAGTCAACCCGGATCGCGCCGCGCGTCGTGCTGAGGAGGAGGGAGGGGACATGCTTCTCGTCACCGAGCGACGACGAAGTAGGCGCGCTCCAAAGGCGCGATCCGCGCGGAGCGAGCGCCAGCGAGCGGAGCAATGAAACGCGTGCGCCGGCTCAGCCCTGACGAGCTTCGACAACGGACCCTCCGCCGGCAATTTCCGAGCATTTCAGGCCATGGTCCCGAAGCGGTGCTGGAACTGTTCCGACGGCTCGGACCGACTCAATCCCAGGTGCCGCGAGCCCCCTTCTTGACCATCTCATCGAGGCTGCCGGGCGTGAGCTATGAGACGGTGTCCGCGTTGTTCGAGTCGCACCAGCTGGTCAAGACCAGCAATATCCGCGGCACCGTGCACAGCAGCGTGCCTGGGCAGTTCGCCTGGCTTGATGCGGTGGCCCGCCGTACGCGAGCGAATCAAGTGCGCAATGTTCTGAAGCTCGAGCAGGTCACGCCGGAGGAGCTTGCCGCAGAGATTGAGGCCTTCTCTTCGGCCGAATGGCGTACGCGCTCGGAGATCGTGGCGCATGCGCGTGCCTGGCTTGCCGACCGCGAGCCAGCTTGGGCTGCTGGCGGTCCAGATCTGCTCTCAGACAGCCTGATCTGGGGCCACAGCGGCCTACTCCGGCGGCCCCGTGACACGCGATGGGAGAAGCGCACCGACATCTACCATCGGCGAGCTCGTTGCGTGCTCCCCGATCTGCCGGAATGTGACTTTGCGGAATCCTTGACGAATTTGGTTCGGATCCACCTGGGCTCGTACGGCCCTGCCCTCCGGGAAGATCTGGCCTTTTTCTTCGGCGCCAACCTGAGCGCGGTCGACGATGCTCTGCGCCGGCTCGGCACGGAGATCATTCACCTGCCTGGCCCGACCGACGAGGACTATCTGGACGTCGCCGACTCTTCTCCTGCCGGCCCGTTCGATCTGGGATTGCGCCTGCTCCCTGAGTATGACGGGCTGCTGGTCGGGTACCACGGACGGCATCGCACGCGCTTCTTGACCGAACAGCAGCTTCCACAGGTCTGGGCCAAGGTGAACGGTCTGTTCTCGCCAGTGGTGCTCTACGACGGGCAGCTGGTCGCGAGCTGGAAGACGATCACCAAGGGTCGACGCGTCGACATTGAGGTCGCCATGCTTGACCCACACCCCGTATTGGCCGATGACCTCTTCACTGATGCCATAGCAGCCACTGAGCAAGTTCTCGACATCAAGATCACCGACCTGCGGGTACGCCCACCGCTACGCTGAGCGCTAGAGGAGGTCCTCGAGATGATCTGGCTGGTGACTGGCGGCGCGGGATACATCGGCTCTCACGTGGTGCGGGCTTTTGTCGGCGAAGGCATGCCCGCCGTGGTGATCGACGACTTGTCCACCGGGCACCGCAGCTTTGTCCGAGAGGACATCCCTTTCTATGAAGGCAGCATCCTGCAAGGCGAGCTTCTCGACCAGATCTTCACCGAAGAGCAGATCGCTGGTGTGGTTCATCTGGCTGGTTTCAAGTACGCGGGCGTCTCGGTGACCCGGCCGCTGCACACCTACACGCAAAATGTCACCGGGATGGTGACCCTGTTGGAGTCAATGGCCGCCCATGGCGTGACTCTGTTCGTGTTCTCCTCGAGCGCAGCGGTCTATGGCACACCAGCAACTGACCTAGTCAGTGAACAAGATGCAACCAAACCAGAGTCCCCGTACGGCGAATCCAAGCTGGTCGGCGAGTGGCTGCTCTACGACCAGGCACGCGCCACCGCAGCCGGCCCGGCGCCACTGCGCCACACCTCGCTGCGGTACTTCAACGTCGTTGGTTCGGGCTATGAGGACCTGCGCGACACGAGCCCACACAACCTCTTCCCGCTGATCTTCGAGCGACTGGTCGCAGGCGAGGTGCCGTATGTCAATGGCGACGACTACCCCACCCCGGACGGCACGCCGGTCCGTGACTATGTCCACGTCTCCGACCTGGCCCGATCCCACGTGGTGGCGGCACAGGCCTTGGAGGAAGGCCGGCCGCTGCAGCCGGTTTACAACCTAGGCAGCGGCACCGGACTGTCAGTACGCCAGATCATGGACGCTGTTGCCCGCGTGACCGGCATCGATTTCACTCCGGAGGTTCGGCCCCGCCGCGCTGGCGATCCGGCGCAGATCGTGGCGACCGGTGAGCTGGCGGCGCGTGATCTGGACTGGAAGATGCGCCACACCGTCGATGACATGGTTGCCTCGGCGTGGACTGCTCGGCAAGCCACCGAGCGATCAAGCTGAGCTATCCCCGAAACACAGCCGTCACATTGGCTTGCCAACTGTGACGTCGGCGTAACCGAACGCACGTTTGGCGCAACACGGGCCTAGCAGAGTTTTGCGTAACCTCGGGCGTCCCAGGATCCAGCCGCCTGAGGGTATCCACCGTTTCCAGTCCCCGTCACCGAAAGAAAGCAATCATGACTCCACTCGAGATTGACACTGGAACCACTGCGTGGCTCCTGGCGTCAGCAGCGCTGGTGCTGCTTATGACGCCAGGACTGGCCTTGTTCTACGGCGGCATGGTCCGTGCGAAGAGCGTTCTCAACATGATGATGATGAGCTTTGGGGCACTGGCCTCAATCGCCGTCATCTGGGTTCTCTGGGGCTACTCAACCGCCTTCGGAGACGACATTGGTTATGGCCTGCTCGGCAATCCCGTTCAGTATCTGGGTCTGAAGGACCTTATGGGAGCCACCACCGAGGTCTCGTTCAATGACCAGACCGGTACCTACCCGGTGATGGCGTTCGTCGCCTTCCAGGCCGTATTCGCGATCATTACCGTGGCCCTGATCTCCGGCGCAATTGCCGACCGCGCGAAGTTCAGCACTTGGATGATCTTCACCGTGATCTGGGGCACCGTGGTCTACTTCCCGGTGGCCCACTGGGTGTTCGACTTCTCCGCCGGTGACCACGTCGGCGGGTGGATCGCCAACAACCTGAAGGCGATTGACTTCGCAGGTGGCACCGCGGTTCACATCAACGCCGGCGCAGCTGGCCTGGCACTTGCCATCATCCTTGGCAAGCGACTGGGCTGGAAGCGCGATCCGATGCGCCCCCACAACCTGACGCTGGTCATGATCGGCGCTGGGCTGCTGTGGTTCGGTTGGTTCGGCTTCAACGCCGGTTCGGCGATCGCTGCTGGCACCACGGCGGCAACGGTCTGGGTGAACACTATGGTCGCCACAGGCGCCGCATCCCTTGGCTGGCTGATCACCGAGCGCATCCGCGACGGCCATGCCACCTCACTCGGAGCTGCGTCTGGCATCGTTGCCGGCTTAGTGGCAATTACTCCGTCCTGCTCATCAGTCTCACCAGTGGGCGCGATCATCGTCGGCGCTCTCGCAGGCGTTATCTGTGCACTTGCAATTGGACTGAAGTACAAGTTCGGCTTTGACGACTCGCTCGACGTGGTCGGTGTCCACCTCTTCGGTGGTCTCTGGGGCACCCTCGCGGTTGGCTTCCTGGCGACCGAGGCTGCTCCGGCAGGAGTCAACGGCCTGCTCTACGGCGGTGGGTTCGATCAACTGTGGCGGCAGGCGGTCGGTGCCTTCGCGGTGCTGTTCTTCAGCCTGATCATGAGCTTGCTCATCGGGTTGCTGCTGCACAAGACAATCGGCTTCCGCGTCACCGAAGAGGAAGAGCGCACCGGTGTCGACGAGATCGAGCACGCTGAGACGGGCTACGATCTCGGCACGCTGGGTGCAGGCGTGCGCGGCCTGTCCTACGCCGGCTCGACCCCAACTCAGGTCGAGGAAGACAGCAAGAATGATCAGGAGGTGTCCGCATGAAGCTCGTAACAGCGATCATCAAGCCGCATATGTTGGACGAGGTTAAGACCGCACTCGAATCGTTTGGCGTCGAGGGAATGACAGTCAGCGAGGCAAGCGGCTTTGGACGTCAGCGGGGCCACACCGAGGTTTACCGGGGAGCGGAGTACACCGTCGACCTGGTGCCGAAAGTAAGGCTTGAGGTGCTCGTGGACGACGATGATGCCAAAGACATTATCGATGTCCTGGTCAAGGCAGCTCGGACCGGTCGCATCGGTGACGGCAAGGTCTGGTCGGTTCCGGTGGATGAAATCGTCCGCGTGCGAACCGGGGAGCGCGGGCTGGACGCGCTCTGAAGCGTGATCTAACCAGCGAGCGTCTCAACGTCGCGATCCGGTCCAAGTGGTCTTCCACCGCAGGGCCGGATCGTCGGCGTCTGATCACCGAGTGCGTTGAGTCGGCGCTGGTCGAGCTGTATGCGCAAGTCGGCGGCCCTATAAGCGGGGCCGCCCTTGCCGCCGTCGGAAGTCTCGCCCGACGTGAACTCGGTCCCCGGTCCGACATCGATCTCGTGCTGCTGCACAACGGCAAGTCCTCGACCAAGATCAACACACTGGCAGCAGACCTGTGGTATCCGTTGTGGGACGCGCGGATTCGCGTTGATCATTCCGTACGAACATCGGCGGAGTGCGCTGAGGTCGCCGGACGGGAGTTGAGCGCAGGTATCGGTCTGCTCGATCTGCGAGTGATCACTGGTGACGAAGAGCTGGTCAAGGATGCGCGTACCGCACTCCTGAACAGCTGGCGCGCCAATGCCCGTAAACGCTTGCCCGAACTGCTGGCATCGCTCGATGAGCGTCTAGCCACGTTTGGTGATGCGGCCTATCTGCTCGAGCCTGACCTCAAGGAGGCACGTGGCGGCTTCCGCGATATCTCGATGCTGCGAGCGCTGGCAGCCAGCTGGCTGACTGACAGGCCACATGTGGGCATCCATGAGCCGCATGAACGGCTGCTCGACGTCCGCGACGCACTCCATCTGGCGGCCGGCCGCACCCTCGACCGGCTGATCTCCAGCGAGACGCAAGCCGTGGCCACCCGCCTCGGATACAGCCACCCTGATGATCTTCATCGCGACGTGAGCCTGGCCGCTCGCCGGATCGGGCATGCCGTCGACCTGACCGTACGCGCCGCCCGCCAGGCCGTGCCCCAGCACCGGGTGCTGAGCTTCATCAAGCGGGAACGCAAGCCCCAATACGTCCAGGCTGATCACGGCTTGATCATCTCCTCCGGAGAGGTAGGACTAGGCCGTGGCATCAGCGCAGCCGATCCGCTCGTCGGCCTCCGGGCAGGAGCTTTGGCGGCGCAACGTGGGCTTGTTCTCTCCCCCGTCACGGCCGAAAACCTCGGCAAGCAAGGCCAGGCGCTTCCGTCGCCATGGCCTGATACGGCACGAGAAGCCTTGCTGGAGATGCTGTCTGTTGGCCCGGATGTCATGCCGGTGTGGGAGGCGCTCGACCTTGCCGGCTGCATCAGCAGATGGATCCCTTGTTGGGAGCCGATCCGAGCTCGGCCCCAGCACAATCCGATCCACCGTCATACCGTCGATCGGCACCTGGTCCAGACCGTCGCGGAGGCGCAGCGGCATTTGACGCAGGTTGATCGGCCTGACATCTTGCTGCTGGCGTGTCTGTTTCATGACATCGGCAAGTTGCCGGGGGCTGGGACACACCACGCGGATCGGGGAGCACCGATCGCCCGAGAAGCAGTCGAAGCAATCGGACTCAAGCAGAGCGACGCCGAACTGGTCGAGCTGTTGGTGAGGCACCATCTGACTCTCGCCGCATTGGCCACGAAGCGTGATCACGCCGATCCCGCCACCGTAGGCACCCTGGTCGAGGCCGTGCAGGGCAGAGCAGACATCCTGGACTTGCTGCGCTATCTCACCGAAGCAGACGCTCGCGCTGCAGGTCCCGCCGCCTGGTCGCCGTGGCGTGCCCAGTTGATCAACGGTCTGGCCGATCACACCGAAGGGCTGCTCGTCGATGAGACGACCCGGGTCGACGTCGCCCAGCTAGTTGATCTTGGTCTAGCTCGCTCTGTGCAACTCGACGGCAGGCCGCGGATCCGCGTGGAGCCCCAGCCTGGCGGCGTACAGCTGATCGTTGCAGCCAGCGACCGGTTGGGCCTTTTCAGCGACACTGCAGGCTTGCTTGCCTCCCATTCGGTGCAGGTGCGCTCGGCTGTCTTGCATACCATCGAAGGGGTGGCCGTCAACACCTGGCGGGTAGACAAGCAGCTCGCGAGCGACCTGCCCGACACGGCGTACTTGATCAAACAACTGAGCCGCCTCGAGTCAGGCGAAACTGGCATCTTGACCCCGGTGCAGCGCCGGGAGGCGCGAGCCCACAGCAGCGGCACGGTCTCCAACCCGTACGTAGAACTGGTCGAGGACGCCAGTGAGACCGCGGCCGTTGTTGAAGTCCGGACTGGGGATCGTGCCGGGCTGCTCTATGCGCTCGGTCGGTCTCTCAGCGAGATTCGGCTGTCGATCCGCTCAGCCCACATCAGCACTCTGGCTGGACAGGCCATCGACACGTTCTATGTGACCGAGCTGGACGGCTCGACGCCTAGCCCACAGCGGGCCCGCGAGGCGGTGGCGGCACTCACCATGGCAGCCGGGATTCAGGCCACTTCGGCAGCGACAGCAGCATCTGGCTAGCCCTTTGGCTAGGTCCGCTCGGCGATCAGATCGTCGACCTCTGCCGAGGTCGGCGGTTGCGGGCCGCGCCGTGCGCAGACGATTGAGGCGGCAGCAGCGCCGCGTTCCAGCGAGCCTTCGAGCCCAAGCTGAAGCTTCACATATCCGTCGAGGAAGCCGGCCATGAATGTGTCGCCCGCGCCGACCGTGTCAATCACCTTGGTAGGAAATCCTGGCACCCGGGTGATGTTTCCGCCGGGCTCGATCGCCACTCCGCCGCCGGGCCCAAGCGTGATCACGGCAAGCCCCAATCCGTACTGCTCGACCCAGGTGCCGGCCAGTTCGACTGGATCGCCGTCGACCTTTCCGCCGCCACTGGCTTCCGCCCTGGCGAGGAACTTGATGTCTTCATCACTTGCCTTCACGATGCCTTGACGCCGGCCAACCACCCGCAGCCAAGGCTGCACCTTGTTCCAGTACGCGTCAGGATCGGTGATCACGGTCGGTCGTACGTTGATGTCGTAAGAAACCCCGGCCTGAACGTCACGCATCCAGTCGAGCAGAACCTCCGCGCCGGGGCTCACAATGCACGACAACGAGGCGATGTGTAGCCAGTCCTCGCTGGACAGCTGCGGCAGGTCATCTATCTGCCAGCCAAAGTTCGCCGTGTCGTTGAAGTGAAAGGTGTAGCTCGCCACCCCCTGCTCATCCAAACTCACAACGGCGATGGAAGTGGCTTGCGAAGACTCTGTTGCAAGGTCGAGGTTGACGTTCGCTTCCAGGATGTGCTGACGCAGCTGACGCCCGAACGCGTCTCTAGATATCCGGCCCAGGAAGTGGGCATCGGCCCCAAGCTTCCCCAACGCGACGGCGGAGTTCATCGGGCCCCCTGCCGACAGGGCGAGCCAAGTCGAGCTGAACGAGTCATTGGTACCCAGGTCAGCTTGGACCAGATCAATCAGGGTCTCTCCACAGACCACGAAGCGCGTCATGGTCACAAACCTAGTGGTTGTTGCGCCGCCGGGGTGACTTGGCTGACCAGCTAACTCACTACCCGGCCAACATCGGCAGCTCAGCGGCTAGCTCGGCCTGCATTTCGGTCTTGATCTCCTGCCAGATTGAGGGAGGAATTCCCCGTTCGCCGATGTCGGCAAGCAACTTCCCCATCGAGTAATCCGGGTCAATCCGAGAAACCCGCTCCCAACAGCAGTTCACCAAAGCGCCGTGACCGGCGACCCAAGCGGCCATACCCAGCAGGCACAGTGGTGCTGCGGCGAGCACCGGCGGAACTCGCGAAACCACACCCGCCCATAACCGGACATGCTCCTCGGCGTCACTGCGACTGATCCGCGCCCAAGCCAAGTCGCGAACATAAGTGTCGGTCAGCAACAAGCCCAACAGCAGGCAGCTCCTTTCATCGAGATCAGCAGCATCGGCCGGGGCCGAATCGACAATGCTGAGAAGGAGTCGTCCAGCTGCGGAACGGCTGTCGAACCGCGCGACTTCAGCGAGCAGGTCCTCGGCACAGTTCAGCAGGCGGGGCAGCTCTGCCTCGGTCGGACCGCTGATCGACGCCTCGAGCTCCTGGCGATTGGCGAGTACGCCGAGTCCGGCAAAAACCGCCGCGGCAGACAGCGGATGCGCGGTGAGGTCATACGGTGTGCCTGCCAGGGGGCAGCACTCTTCGCCACACGTCAGCGACCACCACCGGCCGTGTCCGACATAGAGCACATCGGTCAGCTCACGCCCACTGAGCCGATCCATCAGCCGGGTCAATAGCCGGTGAGCTGGCAAGGAGGCCGCGCTGTAGGCGATCAGCGCGAGCGCATCGGCCCGTTCCCGCTCGGCAAGCGCATCGATCCACTCCGCCAGCTCATCGCTCGCCGATTCGTGTGGAATATCGGTTCGCGTCGTGAGCTTCACCCGACCCGACTTGATGAACACAGCCACAAGATCTTCGTCTGGATGGAACCCGATCATGTAGGGGACGATGGCCAGAAGATCATCTGGGCGGCGGACCTTGAGCCGAGTTCGCCCTTCCGTCTGCGGCCGCCGGTTACGACGCCGCCGTTGAGCTTTACCGCGTTCCGGCTTCCTGCGTGCCGACTTTCTCGGGTCTGATTTCTGCGAAGCTGTCATGTCGAAAGCCTGCGTACCTGAAGCCAAATCGTGCGCTTAACCACGAATCTGTGGATAGGCGGATCGTCGGGCCCGTGCGGTTGTGGACAACCCGAGGCCGACGGCACCTCCTTGTCCGAAGTGCAGCAGCGATTCGGATAGCCGACGCGTCCGCCGTCCCAAGAGGAGAAACAGGTATCGAATCTGCTTGGAAGACATCCGTTAGGCCTCCTGGGACGGAAAACGCAGGCTTGCCGATGCGATCGCACAGCAGCCCGCTGGACGCACGAGGATTTCAGGCACGGCTCGCCTGACTGACGCTCCGCACTCAGGGGGACGGGAATCCCGGGGTCGGCACGGAGGAAATCCTGCGCTACCGTGGTCGGAAATGGACGAGCCCAGCGGTTCAAAAAGTACCGGCATGGGACCGACGCCCAGCGGGCCGTCTTTCGTTCCCTGGGCGCCCGCCCCGGGAAACACGCCGCCTGTCAACTCCTCCGCTACTCCAGCGCGTCCCTCTCGATCGCCTGCCAGGCGTGCATCCAGGCGCGCGAACCTGATCAGCGCAGGCGTCATCCTGCTGGTCGCGATGGTTGTCGCGGCAGCCAGTTTCGTCGCGCATTTCGCAGATACCCATGCCAGCACGCCAGCTGCCAGCAAACAGCCGCTCCCCCAGGTCAGCACTCAAGGTGATCGGATCGAGTTCAGCACCGCCGATGGAAGCGGCCAGTTGATCTTGCTAAGGCACTCCTGGGTCGCCTACGGCCAGGTGCCGCCGACCTCAGGCAGTTACCTCCGGGTAGAAGTGGAGCTGACCTGCGACTCGGGCTCAGTCGACTACGACCCGTATAACTTCCAGGTGTTCGACCAGACCGGCAAGCTGTTCGAGACTGCGATCGAAGGAGCCGGAGATTCCATGTTGGAGACGGGCACACTGCACGCCGGCGAACGGGTTCGCGGCACCGTGGCCTTTGATATGCCACGCAGCGAGGCGACGCTGCTGATGAGCGACGACTCCAACCAAACGGTGACAGCACTGAAGGTTCCTGACTGACCCCGGTACGCCCAGCGCTGCCAATAGGCTCAGCGCATGGCCCAGCTGGAGGAACGGCACGACCGAGGCTGGGACATCCTTCGTCTGACCACCGACGCTCTCACGGTCGAGATCATCCCCGGACTGGGCGGAACGGTGACGTCGGTGACGCACCGGGCCGATAGCGCGGCGTTGCTTTGGTCCCCGCCGTGGGGACTCCGCCCCCGTGGCAGCAGGTCTCTGCCGGGCACGCCTGAGGCGCGGATGATCGACAGCCTCGCGGGCGGCTGGCAGACCTTGTTCCCCAACGCTGGCGACTCGGTCTTTGTGCACGGGGTGGACTGGGGCTACGACGGGGAAGCACGCCTGACTTGGATGGACTGGGAGTTCACCGGTTCGTCAGTACGGATGACTGGCCGTCTCATCCGCGCGCCGTTCGAAATCACCAAGATCATCTCGGTGCGCGACCACGAGATCACCGTCGGTGAGACGGTACGCAACGTGGGCAGGGAGCGTATCGAGACCGTTTGGGGAAACCAGCTGATGTTCGGCGGTGCGTTGCTGGGCCGGGAGACCATTGTGGACGCCGCTGCCGCGGTCGTCCGCCCTGATCCGCTAACCAGCCCCGATACCAGCTACGACGACCTGATGCCATGGCCCCGCTCCCATGGATCGGGAGCAATGATCAATCTTGGCCTTCTGCCAGTGCCCGAGGCCGGAGAGACCAGATTGGCCTACCTCAGCGACTTCTCGCGCCCCATGATCAGCATCAATCGCCCATCGCATCGGGTGGGCATCGAGCTGGAATGGGACGCGGAGGTATTTCCCTATGTCTGGTACGCAATGGAGGCCGGCGGGCGAAGCGGCTTCCCCTGGTACCGCACCGGATACTTTCTGTCTCTGACGCCCTGTACCAGCTGGCCGGCGCACGGGGTGCAAGACGCCCGCCGCATCTCCAACAGCACCGTCTTGATCGATCCCAGCGAGGTGTTGACAAGCTATGTCGCGCTGCGGGTGCAGCCGATCAGCTGATGCTGTTCCTCAGCGCAGTTCCTTACGAATCACCAGCTTCAAGCCGGACCAGACCTGATCAATCGCGCAAACCTTGACGTCGACGAGCCCGCTGGCAGGCAGCACGATCTCCCGAATGACGCCCTCGGTCATGTCAGTCTCGATCTTGCTGGCCCGTTTGGGCCAGGCGACCCAAATCATGCCGTTCGGGGTGATCGCGTTGATCAGGGCAGGCAGCCGGAAAGCGAGGTCTGCCTGCCGGGTAATGAAGATCAACACCAGATCCCGATGACCAGTCAGCCGATGGCTGACGATCACGCCCTCTGGCAGCTCCCCGAGGATGGCCTCGGTGTCAGGCGGGCCCTTCAATACCGCGATCGACATGCCGGGCCTGACGCCCAACTTCTGTGGCAATGGTGTGCCCGAATAACCAACTGTCACTACAGACCTCCCGGTCAAGCATGCACCGATCGGTCGGCCGAGGGCAGGCCGGATCGCGCGCCGTCGTGCTGAGCCAGGCTGGCGCAGAAGCGACAGCCTCAGCAAGCGGAGCGAGCAATGCAACACCGGGCGACACGCTGTTCCGTCTGCAAGCGAGGACGAAGTAGGCGGGTTCCAAGCGCGATCCGCAGCCACAGCCAAGCGGAGGCGATCAAGCACAGCTGGCAGATCGATGGGTGTCGTGCTTGACTCGGCGAGGTGACGGGACTGGATGCCACACACGCCGATGAGCCCCACTCCGGAGGATTGGCGAACCGGCTGAATTGGCTACGGGCCGGTGTGCTAGGTGCCAACGACGGCATTGTGTCGGTGGCGGCGATAGCGGTGGGAGTGGCCGGCGCCACCCCACAGCTGGCGCCGATTCTCGCCGCCTCCGTTGCCGGCCTGGTCGGCGGGGCCATCTCGATGGCGCTCGGGGAGTACGTCTCAGTGAGCAGTCAACGTGACAGCGAGCGGGCCTTGATCGCTAAGGAGAAAGCCGAGCTGGCCACGATGCCGCACGAAGAATTGGCCGAACTCACGAAGCTGTATCAGGACAAGGGACTGACTCCACAGACTGCGCGTCAGGTAGCCGACGAGCTGACAGCTAACGACGCTCTGGCGGCGCATCTGGATGTCGAACTCAATATTGATCAAAACGACATCGTGAGCCCGTGGCGGGCCGCGTACGCCTCGGCCATCGCCTTCACCATCGGCGGCCTGCTGCCCCTCCTGGCGATCATCTTGTTCCCGGCCTCAATGCGAATACCAGCCACGTTTGTTGCCGTTCTCGTCGCCTTGGCCATTACCGGCGCTACCGGCGGTTACCTCGGCGACAGTCCGATCTCGCGGCCGATGGTTAGGGTCATCGTCGGCGGCGCGCTGGCGCTCGTGGCGACGTTTCTTATCGGCCGTCTGCTGGGTACCACGGTGCTGGCGTAGGGCCGTATGCGCCTAACCGACGACCATTCACCTTTTTCGTTTCTCCGCACACAGCCACATGTGACGGCCAAATTCAGACCACATCTGTGGCTTTGATACGAAAGAACGCGCAGGCGTCAGGTTCGTCCGGCTGACTCAGGCTCTTTGGGCGCCGGTCTCCCCATATCCGGTGTCGGGGATTTCCGGGCCGCCGGGCGGGTCTAGCGGGCGATCCTGGTCGACATGTTCGGTGTCCTCAGGCGGGTCGAGGGGATTATCTGGATCGATCTCCGGCGCGGGCTTGTCAGACTGGCTGGGCGAGTCATCAGGATCGATCAACGGCTGAGATTCTTGAAACGACATGGCTGCACGAGCCTCCTCTCACGCATTGGAGATTACCCACGACGACGATGTTCAGTCTTGACGATGTCGGGGACACTGGTTTGGCGGCCCTATGCAGGCTTGACTTCTGAAGCAGGTGCCTGAAGGGCACTGCCTTGCAACCGAGACTTTGATGCTGAGATTCTGGGAAAGGTGAATGATGGCAGATCGGACGGCGCCGCGGCCTGGTTGGGCCGCCCTCGTCATGCTGCTACTGCTTGCTGGACTCTGGTTCCTGGAGCTTCTTGATCAGCTGAGCGGCAACGAGCTGGACCAGTTGGGCATTCACGCTCGCGAAGTCGATGGCGTGCCAGAGATCTTTACGGCGCCTTTCTTGCACGCTGGTTGGGATCACCTGATCAGCAATTCATTGCCGTTCTATGTTCTTGGTTTCCTTGTACTGCTGAGCGGCCTGGCTCGGTGGGTCGCCTCATCGCTGATCATCATCATCATCTCTGGGATGACAGCGTGGTTTCTCACGCCACCGCACACCATTATCCTGGGCGCCAGCGGGCTCATCTTCGGCTGGCTGACCTACCTGCTCGCCCGCGGCATCTGGTCCAGACGTCCGGCACAGGTTGTCGTGGCCGTCATCGTCCTTCTCCTGTACGGCGGGCTGATCTGGGGCGTACTTCCAGGAAGCGCCGGCGTCAGTTGGCAAGCGCATCTCGGCGGCGCAATCGGTGGTGTGGTGGCAGCGTGGCTGCTGCATCGGCGAGCCAGCGGGCAACTCGTCACGACAGCACCTGGCCGCCGCTATTACCCTCAATGACGCAGCCGGTAAAACCGCCAGAAAGCGAAATCCTCGATCGGTAGCACCTCCACCGAGGCGAACCCGGCACGCGTCGCATAGTCGGTAAGAACCGATCGCCGCATCACGGTACCGGTTCCCTCTGAGGGCTTCGACGATAGACCGTCGGGGAGGCAGATCAGTGTGCTGTAGCCGTACATCGCCTGCTCCACCGAGTCGCCAGGCGCGACGAAATCATCGGCGACCGCCTCATCCATGATCACAACAACGCCGTCGGCACGAACGGCCTTGTGGACCGCCGCCAGCACGTCGACAGGGCGTGGCATGTCGTGAACGCACTCGAAGGCAAAAGCAACATCGAACGGCCCAAGCTCAGCCAACCCCTCCGCTCCCGCCACGGTGAAACGAGTCCGATCCGACACACCTGCCGCCTCAGCGTTGGTCTTCGCTGCTCGAATCGAAGGCTCATCGATATCGACTCCGAGCACCGTTGCTGCGGGGTACGCGCGAGCCAGCGCGATCGCCGACCAGCCGGCACCGCAACCGACATCGGCAATCCGCGCACCGGGTCGCTGCAGCACTGCGTGAACTTCCGGCACTGAGGCGAGAGCAGGAGCCAGCGCCGTCTCAAACCAGGGCCTGTTGAGCGCAGCCTGGGAGTCGCGGGCATTGTCGCCAAGTTCAGCCCAGCTAACGCCGCCACCGTTGCGGTAAGCCTCCAGCAGCTTGTCCAGCTGGGCACCGGCAGCCGCCAGCATCTGCGGCAAGGCACCCAAGTAGTTGAGACTGTGACGGTCGGTCAGCACCTCCGCTGCGTCGGGCGGCAAAGCGTATCGCCGCTGCAGCCGATCACCTCCGGCGCTGTCGATGACCGTGAGGTTGCCATAGACCGCCATGAGCTCCAGCCATTCGATCGCGTAGCGCGGCTGAGTCTTAGTCCGCTCAGCCAGCTCGGCTGCTGTCGCCGGCGACTCGGCCAAAGCATCCAACCAGCCAAGCCGGTCGCCGAGGTAAAGGTTGAAGGTCTCCATGGTGCCGAGTGCCGCCTGGAACATCTTGTCGTTGAACGTCGCGATGTCTGTTGGTGCCGTTGTCATTCCGATACCTCCCTGATGGCAGCTAACAAGTTGTCCGCGGGCACCGCTACGGTGGAGGCCCGGGTGCCAGTGAGGCCGCCGGTCAGAGCCCGAGGAAAGGACCGCTCGTGTCCAATCCGATCAAGGTAGCCGTTCTCGGATTCTGGCACGTACATGCCGCCGAGTACGCCGCGCGAGCACGCCAGCACCCAGACACTGATCTCGTCGCCGTCTGGGATGACGATCCCGCCCGCGGACGAGCAGCCGCCGAAGCCACCCAAACGGAATTCCTCGATGATCTTGACGAGCTGCTGGCCAGCGACGACGTCGATGCCGTCACAGTCACCACTGCTACGACCGAACATCGCAGGATCATGCTTCGCGCCATTCAATCCGGAAAGCACATCTTCAGCGAAAAACTCCTGGCGCCGACCGTTGCAGAGGCATCAGAAATCGTCGCGGCGGCCGACGATGCCAGCCTCGCCCTCGTGGTCTCGCTTCCCCGGCTCTACCACGGATCCACGCGCGCGATCCTGGAGCAGCTCGATGACGGGCGGCTCGGAGACCTGACCTTTTCCCGAATCCGGCTGTCTCACGACGGGGCGATCGCCGGCTGGCTGCCGGAGCGCTTCTACGACCCCGCGACGGCCGTCGGGGGCGCACTCAGCGATCTTGGATGCCATCCGGTCTATCTCACCCAGCTATTTCTTGGCACAATCCCCGACACAGTGAGCGCCACATACTCCTTCGCTACGAAACGCCAGGTCGAAGACCAGGCCGTCGTCACGCTCGGATATCCCGACGGTGCGATCGGTGTCGTCGAAACCGGGTTCTTGAGCAACGACCCATTCACCATCGAGTTGCACGGCATTACGGCCAGCTTGGCGTACGAGAGCGCCGGAAACATGCTCAGGATCCGTGGCGGTGGACCGGACAGCCGGCAGCCGCAGTCGGTACCTCAGGACGACCCAGACCCGTTCAGCCAGTGGGTCACTCACATCCGCGACGGCACCAGAGCCGATGACAATCTGACCCGAGCGATCGAGCTCACCCGCCTGGTATCGGCAGCCAACGCCGCGGCGGCCACTGGAACGACCACGCGCTATCCGATGGTTGCCGCATGAGCACGATCAAGGTTGGCCTCATGGGTGGCGGGGGCATAGTTGACGCTCACATTCGGGGCTACCGTGCCTACGCCGATGCCATCAAAGTGACCGCCGTCGCCGATGTAGCCGATGAGACGGCCTGCAGACGTGCGGCCGAGCTGGACGCGGCGGCGTACACCGACTTCCGGCAGATGATCTTGGAGGCCGAGCTCGACGCCGTCGACATCTGCTTGCCGCACCATCTCCACGCCGAGGCAATCGTGGCTGCTGCTCAGGCAGGCAAACACATCTTGTGTGAAAAGCCGCTCTGCCTGACTGTGGAGCAGGCCCACCAGGTGCGGCAGGCTGTCAGTGCAGCGGGCGTGACGCTGATGTGCGCCCACAACCAGCTCTACCTGCCGGCAGTGGCGAAGGCTAAGGAGTTGCTGGACCAGGGCGTGCTCGGGGCTGTCTATGAAGTCCGCACCACCGACTGCTTTTACAACGACTTCCACCCCGAGAGCATGGGTTGGCGTGCGTCCGTTGTCACCAGTGGTGGCGGCGAGCTGATGGACACCGGCTACCACCCGACCTACCTCATGCTGCACTTCGCGTGCGGCTCGCCCATGGAGGCCACGGCCCTGCTGTCACGGCACCGGCTGAGCTTCATGGAAGGAGAAGACTCCGCCCAGGTGCTGGTCCGGTTCGACAATGGGGTCGTCGGTCAGCTGCTCACAAGTTGGGCGTACGACCCGCCGCCGGGCACCGAGCGGTTCTCGATCGTCGGCGAGAGTGGCACGCTACGGAGCGATGGAATGTCGCTGATGCTCACCCGGCGCGGATCGAGCAATGAGACCTATGACTTCGAGGCGGTCGACTCCTATGCGCTCGAAATCGGACACTTCGCCGACTGCTTACGCACTGGCCGGCGTCCGTTGCACACCGAGAAGGAGGGCATTGACGTACTCTGCCTGATCCTCGCCGCCTATGAGGGCGCGCGCACTCGGACCATAGCGGCCGTCGCCCGCAGTGCGGAATGTTGACATCTGGGCAATTTAGGCAGGAAACCATTGAGGCCAGAACCATTTAGGCCAGAAAACACTCGTGCCTCCCACCAGAGGCGAGAGGCACGAGCACATTCCCCGAGCGTGAGCGGTCGTGGGCCCAACAGTGAGTACTCCACTCGCTGACTGCGAGACGCGTTTGCGCGGCTCACCGGCAACGTGAAGACCACTCACCCGACCACACCCCGACGTTCCCTCCCCCAAGAGGAACGTTCAAGATGAACGCTGTCGAAGGGCGATGCCCGTCATTTGTTGGCTAACCAACTCCTGACACAGCAAGAAATTAGCGAAGGAGACCAAATCGTGTCGAGCCCCCATGGCCGGATTGTCACCTTCTGGACATGTCAAAAAGTGGACATTAGGCCGGGATGGTTGGATCTCGAAGCAAGCCCCCCAAGTGACTCCTGCTGCATAGCGCGGACCACGTTACAACACTTTGCTAGGCGCCGAGAAGTCCTCTTATTTCGTCTGCTGTCAGCTCGGCCCCGGCCAAAGCTTCGCCACCGACCACTGAGGAGAAGAGCTCTTCTTTGCGGGCTTTCAGATCCATCACCTTCTCCTCGATGGTGTCCTTGGCGACCAGCCGGTAGACCATCACGGTCTTCGTTTGCCCAATCCGATGGGTCCGGTCCACCGCTTGTGCCTCGATGGCTGGGTTCCACCACGGGTCGAGCACAAAGCAGTAATCGGCCTCCGCAAGGTTGAGACCAAACCCGCCGGCCTTCAAGCTGATCAAGAACACCGAAGCGATCTTCTCTCGAAACCGCTGAATCACCCGATCCCGATTGCGGGTCCGACCGTCCAGGTAGGCGTACGGGATATCCGCATCGGCCAGCCGGCCACGGATTCTGATCAAGAAAGTGGTGAATTGGCTGAACACCAGGGCCTGGTGGCCTTCGCCGACCAGCTCGCGCAAGTCCTCGAGTAGCACTTCGGTCTTGGATGCCGGCACCCCTGCGTTGGCTTCGTCGACCAGCGCGGCGTCAAGGCTCAGCCGGCGTAGCAGCGTGAGCGACCGGAGCACCGTGAAACGATTCCGATCCAGATCCTCGATCAAGCCAAGCACCTTCTGACGCTCTCGCTGGAGGTGCGTCTGGTAGATCCGCCGGTGGCGCGGATCCAACTCGACTTCGACAATTTGCTCCTGCTTGGGCGGCAGCTCCGCCGCGACGCTCTCCTTAGTGCGCCGCAGCATCAGAGGCCGGATGCGGCGCCGGAGCTGGTGCAGTCGTATGGCGTCTTTGTTACGTTCGATGGGTCGCCGGTAGTACTCCGAGAACCGGTCAGGATCACCGAACAGCCCCGGAGCGACAATCGACAACAGCGCCCAGAGGTCCATCAGGCTGTTCTCCAGTGGCGTTCCGGTGATCGCCAGTTTGAATGGTGCGGCGAGGCGGCGGGCGCATTGGTAGGTCTTCGCCTTGTGGTTTTTCACGAACTGCGCCTCGTCGAGGATTACTCCCGACCAGTCCAGCTCGGCCAGTTTCTCGTTGTCGATCCTAAGCAACGCATAGGACGTGATCACCAGGTCCGCCTCAGCCGCCGCTTCCCCATACGGGGCGCCGCGCTTGGACTCGGATTCAGTCAGGCAGACCACCCGCAGACCCCGTGCGAATCGGGCTGCTTCGGCGTACCAGTTCGAGACCACGCTGGTAGGCGCGACGACAAGGAACGGGGGCTGCTCCGGGCAGACCTCACGCGCATGACAGATCAGTGCAAGCGCCTGCAGGGTCTTACCAAGCCCCATATCATCGGCCAAGATGCCGCCCAAGTGGTGACGCCACAAGAAGCTCAGCCACCGGTATCCAGCAAGCTGATACGGCCGCATCGTGGCCTGCAGCGTCGTCGGCACCGGGACTTCTTCGATGGAGGCGACATCGGTCAGTCCCCGTACGGTCTGCTCCCAACGCGCCGATTGATCGATGACAACGCCTAGGTCTGTCAGGTCCTCCCAGAGGCTGGCCTGAAACCGGCTGATCGACAGTTCCGGACGATGATGATCTTGCAGGCCTTTGGATTCCTCGATCAGCTCACGCAGCTGCGTGAACTCCGGCCGGTCCAAGGAGAAATAGACGCCGGTATCCAAGATCAGAAAGTCCTGCCCTTCAGTAAGGGCGACGAATAGTTCCTCGAATGGCACCACCTCGCCGTCGATCGAGACCTTGACCCGCAGATCGAACCAATCGGCAGAGTCGGCGCGTTCTGCTGCCGCTACTTCCACGCTGGGTTGCGAATTGCTCTTGCGATATTCGCGCACCTGGCCCTCCAGCCTCACCTGCACGCCAGCAGACCCCAGCTGTGGCAGCACTTGCTCGACAAATCCGAGAGCCGCGCTGCCGTCAAGGAGTACGTGGGCGGCCGGCAGTTGCGGGAGTTCGGAATTCGGGTCAGCAAGCTGCGGAATGTCTTGGTACGGCAGCGGCAGCCTGGCCAGCTTGCGCCGCTCCTCGGCGATGTCACGGATGCTATGCGGATCGACGGGATCGTCGATGGCGTACGTCGCAAGCCCGGAGGGGGCGTCGTAGTGGACACTCCAGTCGAGGCGCACACGATGCTCCGGCCGGAAGTGCACCGTGAGACCTAGAAACGGTTCGACGTAATCGGGAAGCCGTACCGATCGGTCGGCGGACGCGATGTTGATCTTGGTAAGTAGCCGGGGCACGAAGTCGCTCAGGAAGCGATCTTCGTCTTCGGCCGGAATCGGCACAGAGTGCGGATCCACGAGCAGCTGCCGCAGCTCTCGGCTTAGCAGTTGATCAAGCCGAGCGACCAGCAGCTCCTGCACGCCTCCGGCCTCCTCGCCGATGTGGAAAATGCCGTGTGCCGGGTCCCCGAGGACGCCGACCGATGACACTTCCAGATCACGATCGTCAAGCAGTACTCGCGGCCCGACCATCAGTCCAAGGTTTGGATCGCGGCGAGCATCCAACATCACCGAGGCCCGGTGCTTGCTGCGCAATGGTCCAAACAGCGGCTTCGCGGCGAGAATCGTAAGGCCAATCGCGGCGGCTTGGTCGAGCAAGCCCCAGAGAGCGCTGCTGACTGTAGCCAGGGACAGCCAGGCGCTGCGCGGGACGGCATACCGGGCGGTCGCACCAGCTGCGGCCCGGAACTGCAGCAACAGCTCCCGCTGCTCGGGGACGTAGGACCGCGCCACGAAGTCAAGATCATCCCAGGAGATTCCCGAGCGCACCCAACCGCCGCTACGACTCCGACGGGCCGGGCGGATTCGCAAATCTTGACGCCCGAGATAGCCGCGATACGCGGGGATGCGTTCCACGCCGAACTCCAGCGCCAGTGAGGCGACATCGCTAATCGGCGGTGCCGGCGAGGCGGCCAGGAGCTTCTCGAGAGTTCTCTCCCACTCGGGCCGTTCTGGGGCTTTGCCTGCGATTACATGGCGGGCGACGATCAGTACGGCGGCGGCATGTTTGCAGTCCATGGCCACCGGGCAGGTGCACTGGCTGCGATAGACGCTAACGCTGCCAGATCGTGAGCTGGCCAGGAACACCGTGACGGAGTAGTCGTCGCGTACGGTGCCTCTCACCCTGCCAGTCACCCGGAGCGTCTCAGCGTCGAAGTCAACGTCGTAGACATGGCCGGATCTGGCGTAGACCATCGCGCGAGCGAAGGCCTCGTGGCCGACCATCTGGATGATCGCCTCATTTGTAAGAAGCGAATTCCACGATGCAACCACGCCTTGCACCTTAGTCGCC
>Ga0307413_10000059_pt1 | contig 28285 bp, 33 predicted proteins | sample DK1Ometagenome_3_FD_203714 | JGI IMG/M metagenome (GOLD analysis project Ga0307413, IMG submission 203714) | Maize rhizosphere microbial communities from greenhouse at UC Davis, California, United States - DK15-O-2 | ecosystem: Host-associated > Plants > Roots > Rhizosphere > Soil | place: USA... | reverse complement strand
GCTCCCCGGCACCTACGCGGTGCGCCTGGTCCGCAAGGGCTCGTTCTCGGCGGCATCGGTCCTCATCACCGTCGACATCGAGGTCACCGACGAATCGCTTCACTCCGGCTTCGGCGGCGTCAACTTCGCCACCGACCGCAACACCGAGGTGCGCCGGGACACGAAGACGTTCAACCTCTACGACTACCAGGTGGCCGCGGCCGCCTCCGACTTCCGGCCCGCGCTGGTCGGTGGCGCCTTCCAGCTCGACCCCGCGTGGTGCGTCCTCACCCGCCACGAGACCTTCGAGGACGGGCGGCACCACACCTCCAACAAGCTCGCGCGCCTCTCCTAAGCGACCCGGCGGGGGCCCGACGGGGCCCCCGCTTTCATACCGCCCCGCATACCGTGTTACAGTATTCATACGCAAACGAGAGAGGTTCCGCCATGAACACCACCAACGCCACCGACACCGCCACCCCCGAGCGCATCCGCATCCTGCACCTCCTCGCCGCCGAAAGCCAGGGCGCCTACTCCGAGCTGTGCGACACCTTCCGCGCCGAAGGCATGGGCAACGCCGACGCCGACACCGCCGCATGGGCACTGTGGGTCCGCTACCTCCACGGCGAATTCCCCGCCCCCGCCCCCATCACCGAGGACGCCCCCGCCACCGCCGAACAGCTCGCGATCATGCAAGGCCTCGAAGAGACGGGACGCGTGGACATGCGCGAGCTGTCCAAAACCTTCCGCGCCCCGGGCGTGCTCCCCATGGCCCGATGGGCCGCCGCCTCGAAGCTGTGGCACCGCTACCTGAACGGGGAACTGGAGACCATCACCGTCACGTTCCCCGGAGCGCTCACCGTGATCACCGACGGGACCGACGCGCTCGACGGGCTCACCGTCGAGCCTGGCCGGGGCTCCTCGCTCCGCGTCACCGGCACCGCCGACCAGCTCGCCGCCCTCACCGACTGCGTGTGGGTCGCCGCCGACCCCGAAGCCTCCGAGCCGCGCGAGCGCGCCGCGTACCGCCGGTGGACGAAAGCCCTCCGGGAGGCGGGCGTGCGCGGCGTGTAGACCCCGCTGCGGCCCCGCCAGCGCCCCCGGCATATGCCCGGGGGCGCTTCGCCGTGCGCGGCGCTCTACAACGGCGCTGGCGGACAGGATGAGCCCTGAAATGAGGCGCCTTCCGGGCACGCGGAAGGGGCCCCCGCTTGCCTGTCGGGGGCCCCTTCGTACCGCATTGACGTGCCGATCTTAGATGACGGGGATGCGCTCCATGTCCGCCTTGCTGGCGAAGCCGTCGGCGATGGCGGTGGTGAGTGCCTTGCCGAGCACGTCGAGCGCGGCCCGGAAGGTGGAGACGCCGCCGTCGGCGAGGAGTTTGTAGAACCCGTCGTCGCCGTGCTCGGTGATGAGGATGCGGTATTCGTGGACCTCGCGCCGGAGCATCGGGGTGTAGGTGGTGTAGCGGGCCATGCGGATGCGGCGCCAGTGCTTGACACCGCCGCGCTCGTGCTTGTCGGTGGTGTAGACGGCCAGTCCCGCGCCGTCCTCGCCGGTGCCGAAGGCAACCTTCATTGTGAACCTCCCTTGTTTGCGTAGGACTACCGTAACACGTCCCACGTCAACACCCACCCCCCTCCCTTCCCGACCCCTGCCAAGTGATACGCTATGCACACGCAAACAAGGGAGGTTCACGAAATGATCGCCACCGCCAAGCCCTGGAAGGCCGATCCGGACCGCGCGTGCTCGTGGTCGCGTACCTACTTCAACACCCCCAACTCCGCACGCCGCGTCATCGCCGACGTGACCACCGACCCCATCGAAGGACGCGTGTGGTTCATCGCCTGGCGCGTCACCGGCGGCCGCGACCGCTGGGGCGACGAAATCCGCGAGGTCATCACCCGCGGCTCCTACGCCCTCATGCCCGGCGCGGCCGCCGTCGCCAAGCGCACCGCCTCCCGCGCCGCCGCGAAGGCCGCACGCACCGAAGCGACCGACTACTACCGCCGGGCCCTCGCGCTCGCCGTCGAGCGCGCCGAGACCGCCCGCGCCGCCATCGCCGACCTCGAACTCACCGAGTACCGCCAGCTCGCCGCGCTGCAAGACCAGCTCGCCGAAGCCGAAGCGGCCATGCGCCAGCTCGGCACCGACATGCTCACGCTCGCCGCGTAGCCCCACCGGGCCGGGCGCACGCTGGGGGCGCCCGGCCCACCAACCCGAAAGGAACGCCATGCAACGCAAGGACATTCAGACCGGAACGCTTCTCGCCAAGGGCAAGGGGCATTCGCTCCGGCCCGCCTACGTGCTCGACACCGCCACGCTGTGGAAGCGCACCACCGGCGGGCGCACCATGGACGATCAACGCCGCCGCATCACGTGGGAGCCCGTCACCGAGACCCGGGCCGGGAGCCGCGGCGGCCGCTACGGATACACCTCCGAGCGGTGGGGACTCCTCGCCGCCGTCGGCGTCGAGCGCTACAGCCGCGGGCGCTACGAAGCGAGCGCCAAGACCTTGCGCACGTGGTTCCACGTCAACGGCACCAGCGCTCTCAGCCCCGACACCGTGGCCGCGCTGGCGTCCTCCGCTCCCGAAGGCGTGGAAATCACCATCATCGAATCCCGAGACCTCATCGGCGAGTGGGACAGCACGCTGGCCGCCATCGACCGCGACGCCGACGCCGACCGCGAGCGGGCCGCCGAAGTCGAGCGCGAGCGCCACCGGCTCGAAGCCGTCGCCGCCCGCGTCCGCGCCGTCTGGCGCGAGCGCGTCGGCGAGGAGGCGGCGTTCAACTACAACGTGTACGACGACACCGCCCGCATCCCCATCGACCGGCTCGCCGCGCTCCTCGGCATCGAATCCTAAAAGGACAGTCATGGACTTCTACGCCACCGACCAACTCCGGCTCAACCTCACCGCCGACGGCTTCAAGGGCTCCCGCCATGTGGTGCACGCCCAAGCCGTCAAGGTCATCGCCGCCACCGGCGAGCGCCCGTCCCGCTGGCGCTCGTTCCCGCTGTGCGGCACCTCCCGCCCCGAAGGCGCCGTCATGACCTCCCTTGAGGTCACGTGCAAGCGGTGCGCGCGCCTGGTCGACGCCCACCCCTGCCAAGCCCGGTTCACGCGCTGGCGCAACACCTTCGGATGCGAGAAGGGCGGCACGCACCTCACCCACTACGCGCTCGCCGGGACCGTGACGTGGCGGGCCGACCAGACCGCCGAGACGTGCGAGGGAGGGCGCCACACCGTGCTGTGGCGCGACAAGCCCAACGGCATCACCGTCACCGTGCACACCGTCCCCACCGCCGTCGCCGGTCACTCGGGCCCGGTCGAGTACACCGTCTACACCTGGTTCCTCGACGGCCGCGAGGTCGAGTCCGGCACCGACCGCGAGAAGGTCGAAGCCGACATCCCGGCCCGGCTCAAAGAACTCCGCGACGAATCGGAGCACTACGGCGCCCCCGCCGACCGGTGCCGCGAGTGGACCGCGAAACTCCACGTCTGCGACTGACCATCAAAGCACCGAACCCCGACCGCACCAACGCAAACAAGTTAGGAGCCCGCCGTGGGCCACCTCCCCACCACCGCACAGTTCAACCGGCTCGCCGCGCTCGGCGTCACCGACGCCGAGCGCGCCGTCCTGGCGCAGCAAGGACACGACCGCATCTACGTCGCCGACCTCATCAACGACATCGCCCGGTGGCCGCTCGGCCCCGACGGGCTCCGGCACTACAGGCTGTTCCACGAGTACCCCGGCGCCGCCGACGCGCTCGACCAGGTGGACGAAGCCGACCGCAACGCCATCACCGCATGGCGCCACGTCGCCGCCGTCCCCGCGAAGCTCGAAGCCGTCTTCACCGTGGGCGCGTGGGAACGCCTCCCGTACATCGCCGCGCTCGCCGACGACCTCGCCGACATCGCCTCCGGCGGCATGGTGAACGCCGTGCAGAACCCGGTGATCGAATGGCGCATCGAGCGCGCCACGGTCGCCCTCGCCGGGTACGCCAGCGCGGCGCGCGGGGCGGGTCGGCTCGACGGCGCCGACTACGCCCACTACGTGGCGCCGGTGCCGGAGCGGCTTCGCCGGGCCGGTCGCCAGTGGCGGTCCCTCGCGGGGCGCCAGTACTCGCGCGCGCTGTACCGGTGGCACCTGCGGCACGCGGTAGGGTGGCGGTGATCAAATCTCCCGCAGATTCGGGATTGACGCGCTGAATTGGCCCCCTGCCCTTCGGGTGGGGGGCCGTTCCTGTGCCCGCCCCCGCATGTGTTACGGTATTCCCACGCAAACATGAAGGGCATCGAAATGACCTACCGCATCCGCTACACCCGCTCCACCAACCACATCGAAGGCATCCCCGAACGCTCCACCGGCCCGGCCGCTGACAACTCGCAGACCACGGGCGTCGTCGGCTACTACGCCACCAGCGCGTGCCCCGCCCTCTCCCGCACCGGACACACCATGGGCGTCACCGGCGACGAGACCGACTCCCTCGCCGCCGTCCTCGAAGACGCCCGCACCGCCGGGAGCCGCACCCTCTGCAAGAACTGCGAGAAAGCGGCCGCCCGCGCGATGGCCGACGCGTACACCGTGGCGCAGAACCACGCCCGCCACGCCGCCGACCTCCTCGAAGCCTCCGAGAACTTCGAGGACGAACCCCGCATCGCCGTCGCGGAGGAGCGCGCCGAGCGGTTCTACGAGGCGTACCGCGACGCCGCCGACGCCGTGGGCCGGTGCCTGGTCTTCGGGTGCGACAGCCCGTGCGCCGACGGCCGCTCCTACTGCCCCGAGCACGACGACACGAGCGACATCGACCCCGAGCCCGCCCCGGCCCCCGCACCGGTGGAGGAGCCCGCCAGCGCCCCCGCCACCTACGCCGCCGAGCTCGCCGCCCTCCCCGTCGGGGCCCAAGTCCAGCTCTACACCACGAACGGCGTGGTGCGCTCCGGCGCCATCGCGGGCACCGGGAGCGAGGGTGTCATGCTCACCTCCATGGACCGCCGCCGCCAGGTGGCCTATTCGGCGGTGGAGTCCTTCGAGTACTTCGTGGAGGACACCGAACTCGGCGGCCGGTGGTTCGACCCCATCACCGACGCCGACGCCCCGAAGCTGCGCCGCTACGAGTGCCCCGAGCGCACCGTGGTCGACGGCATCGGCTACCCGTGTGTGAACGACGGCGAGCACGTCGAGCACAACACCGCCCTTGGCGCCGCCTGGTGGACCCCGGAGCGGCCCGTCACCGGGACCGTAGAGGACGCCGTGCTCGGGTTCGCCTATGCCGACGCCCGCAAGGCGTACATGCGCGCCTCCGAGCGGTTGGAGGAGACCGGCGAGGACGCCGACCGGCTCGCCGCCGACGACGCGTGGGGGGCGTTCATCGCCGCCGCCGATCGGGCGGGCAAGTGCCGGGCGTTCACGTGCTACGAGGACGCCGAGCCCGGCGCCACCGAGTGCGCCCGCCACACCCCTCGCCCCGAGCCCGTCGAGCCCGTCGTGGCCCGGCTCGACCACACCGAGCCCGGGAAGGCCACCGCGCTCATCACCGGCGGCCACGGCCGCGCACAGGAGCCGCAAGCGTGGCTCTCGCACGGCGGCGGCGCGTGGGTCCTCGCCGACGACTACGACGGCGTGAGCTACAGCGTGACGGGCCCGGACGCCGAGCGCGCGGTGCGGGCGTGGGCCGTCCTGTTGGACATCGCGTTGGACGATGTGGAGGTCACCGTGGAGTACGCGGGGGGCCCGGTCTCCCCGACGGTGCCCGCGGTGCCGGAGGCACGGTCGGTGACCCTGGAATGGGTGAGGGACCGCGAAGAGGTGAACGTGTTCACCGCCCGCGGGAAGGCGCACGACTACCGGATCACCGAGCACTACGACGGCGCGAGCCTCATCGTGCACCTCCGCGGCCCCAAGGGCGGCCCGGTGGAGGTGTACCGGCGTCGGTACACCACCCGGCCTGGCGCGCGGCGGGCCGCCCAGTCGTTCGAGCACCGCTACGGGCCGGTGTACGCGCCCGCCGGGTAGCGATGGAGGGGGGCCGGTGCACGGCCCCCCTCCCCTGTGTGTTACGGTAGACGTACGCAAACAAGGGAGGTTCGAAATGAACGCCAAGACCGCCAGCGCCATCCGAGGACTCATCGCCACGCTCCTCGCCACCATCGGGTTCGCGATCATGGGACACGTGGTCATCGCCGTCATCCTCGCCGTGGTGGCCGTCGCCCCCGCCGCGCTCATCCTCATCGGCGTCCTCGCCGAGCGAGCCGACCACGCCGCCTCGAACCGATAGGAGCCCCGCCATGAAGCCCATCACCGTCACCGACTTCCCCGAGTTCTCCCGCGCGCTCGACTACCTCCCCGTGGTCTGCCGCGCCGCCGACCGCAACCCCGAGTCGTACGTGCTCTACTTCGAGGCGGCCAGCACCATCCGCGTCATCCTCAACTACGCCGACGCCCGGCTTCCCGAGTCCGACGCCGCCGAAGTCCAAGCCGTCGTCGGCACCATCACCCGGTTCTCCGGCCTCGCCGAGCGCCACTCCCGCGTGTTCTGGGGCGACCCCGACGCCGCCGCCATCCGCTCCGAGCGCGCGAAGACCTACCTTCGCAAACTCCTCGACCCCGCCAGCGCCGCCCGGTAGACTGGCGTCCTCTTCGGTCACGGCCCCGCGCACCCGCGTGGGGCCGTACGCTTGTCCCATGAACGTCACCGTGCCGCTCGTGCTCCTCTTCACCGCGTGGTTCCTCCTGAACACGCTTGCTGCGGCGCGGCTCACCCACCTGGTCACCACCGACTCCATCACCGGGCCCCCGCGCGAGCGCGTCACCGAGTGGGCCGACCGCCGCACCGCCACCCGCCCCCTCGCCGTCCTCATCAACTGCGACTGGTGCGTGAGCGTGTGGGTGGCCGCCGCACTGGCCACGTTCGACGCATGGGCCGGTGGCCCGCTCGCCTCCGGTGTCGCCGCCGCCGGGTACGCCGCGCCCGCCGCGGGGTGGGCGATCATCGTTGCCGCGCTGGCGCTGGCGGCGGGTATGCTCGCCACTAGCACCAGGTAAGCCGGGACGCGGGGGGCGGGCGCATGGCACGGAGTACGGCTATACGGTCCCGATCCTCGATGGTGGCCGCGGCCATGGCCCTCCACGGGCGCCCCGGGACGAAGCTGGAAGTCAAGCCCTCCGAGTGGCAGAACGAAGCATGGAACCTCTATGACGTGATCGGCGCGTCCCGGTTCGTCGCCAACACCGTCGCCAACGCCGTCTCGCGGTGCCGCCTCTACATCGCCCGGCTCGACCCCGAGACCGGTGAGATTGAAGGCGAAGCCGATGAAGCGGAGCTTCGCCCCTACGTCGCCTCCCCGTTCGGGGTCGGCGACGACCGGCGCGAGAACATCCGCCTTGCCGCGCTCAACCTCTTCGTGGGCGGGGAGTACTACCAGGTAGGCGAAGCGGCCCGCGTCGATGGCGACCGTGACCGGTGGTACATCGTGAGCGCGTTCGACTTCCAGAAAAAGAAGGGCGGCGGCGGCGGGACGACGCTGACGTGCGACCGGCCGCCGATGGTCGGCGGCGGCGCCGCCGAACTCGACCCCGGCACCGAGAAAGAGAAGGGCCGGGACGTGGTGATGCGGGTGTGGACCCCCCACCCCAAGCACTCCCGCGAAGCCGACAGCCCGTTCAGGGCGGCCATTCCCGACCTGAACATCCTGCACACCATCAAAAAGCGCGAGAGCGCCGAGCTTGACTCCCGCCTCGCCGGGGCCGGGCTCCTCCTCATCCCCGACACGTTCGACCTCCCCGACCGCAAGGGCAACCCCGGCGGCACGGTGCAAGACCTCATGGACGAACTCATTGAGATTGCGTCCGAAGTCCTCTCGGACCCCTCGCACCCGTCGAGCATCGTCCCCTACATCCTCAAGGTGCGCGGCGAGGACATCGAAAAGGTTCGACTCCTCAATTTCTGGTCCGACCTGTCGGCGTCCATAGGCGAGCTGTCCGACCGGAAGATTCGCGCCCTCGCGCAAGCGTTCGACGCCCCCATCGAAACCCTTGAAGGCGCGGGAAACACGAACCACTGGAATCTCTGGCGCATCGCCGAAGAGACCATCACGACGCACTACGAGCCCGTGCTCTCGCGCATCGCCGCGTCCATCACGAACATCTACCTTCGCCCCGGCCTCACCAAGGACGGGCGGCTCGACCCCTACGGGTACGCCTACGCCTTCGACACCACGCCGCTCCGCGTCCGCGCCGACCGCTTCGGCGACGCCGTGAAGCTGTTCGAGCTGGGGTTGCTGTCGGCCGAAGCCACCCGCAAGTCCGGCGACTTCACCGAAGAGGACGCCCCCACCGAACAGGAGCGCGCCAAAGCACTCGCGCGCGAACTCATCGTGGCCCACCCCGAACTCGCCACCGGCGAACTCGCCCGCCTCGCCGGGCTCGGCGAGCGGGCCGCCCCCGTGGTCATCGAGTCCACCACCGCCCCCGCGCAGCGCCCGGCCCCGGCCGCCGAGACCCGCGCCGTGCAAGCCGCCCCCGAGCAACCCGCCGCCGATGAGGCCATGGTGGCGGCCGCCGCCCTCACCGACCCCGACGCCGCCGTCACGGCCATCGCGAACGCCGCGGTCCACCGGGCCCTCGAACTCGCGGGCGGGCGCCTCGCGCGCTCCTGGCCGTCCGGCGCCGACCGCTCCCGCCTCCACACCACCCTCGCCAGCGCCCCCAACCGCGGGCAGGCCCACCGCGCGCTCGACGGCGCGTGGTCGACGGTGCCGACCTACGCGGCCGGGCTCGGCGTCGACACCGACCAACTCGCCAACGCCCTCCACGCCTACACCCTCGAACTCCTCACCCGCGGCCGCGACCACGAGCCCGAAGCGCTCGCCGCCGTGCTCTCGTTCTCGGGGATCACCGCGGGAGTCGCACATGCCCGATGAGCCGCCGGTGTGGAACGGTCGGGGCCATGACCCGTGGCTCCCCGAACGGCTCGCCGCGTTCCTGGACGCCGCGGCCGCCGAAGCGCGCATGTTCAAAGCGTTCCTAGGTTTCCTACGGGATTGGTTGGGTTTGGTGCGCGACCGGATGCGCGAGTCCCGCTACGATCCCTCCGTGGTTCCCGCGCTCATCCCGGCATGGTGGGACGCGATGACGGAGTTCACCGATGAGCACATCGTGCCCACCGCCGAGCAGGGCTACGAGTCGGCCACCGGCGGCACCCCCTGGACGCTCGACACCCGGGCGCTCGCCGTGGCCCGCGCGCTCACCCGCCGCAACCAGCTCGCGCAAGTCGCCGAAGAGGTCTACACGCGGGTGCGCACCGAGGTGGCGAAGGCGGTGAACGCGGGCACGAGCGGCGTGGACCTCGCCGCGCTCATCGAAGCCATCTTCGACACCACCGGCACCCCCTATTGGGAGAACCGCGCCGCGGTGGTCGCCCGCACCGAGACCATCGGCGCCCTGAACGGCGGCCGCTTCGACGGCCACGTGGCCGTCGCCGGTCGGCTCGGCGGCGACTTCGAACGCATATGGGTGTCCACATTCGACACCCGGACGCGGCCCACGCACGTCGCCGCCGAAGGCCAGAGGGCCCCGCTCGATGGCGTGTTCGCCGTCGGCGACGCGTTCCTACGCTTCCCCGGCGACCCCGCCGGACCTCCCGAAGAGGTCATCCAGTGCCGGTGCACCACGATCCTCGTGCGCCCCGGCCAGACTATGAACATCGCCCGCCGAGCCTAGGGAGACGACGATGGGCACGACCTACGACATGGTGGTCACCCGCGAAGGGCAGTCCTACCGCGACATGAGGGGCGACGCGCTCGCCGACGCGCTGTGGGGCGCCTTGCAGCTCCCCGCGGCGCTGTTCTACCAGCCCGACAACGTGCCCGCCCACATGGGCGCCGTGCGCGTCGGCGACATCTACACGCTCGATGTGGCCGAAGACGGCGCCGTGAACATGACCGGCGAGTTCTTCGACGGCCGCGCGAACCTCGAACGCCTACAGGGCCCCATCGCCGAAGCCATCGAACTCGCGCGCTCGGGCTCCATCTGGCCGTCGGTCGACCCGAACGTGATCGAGGTCGGCGCCGCCGAAGGGGAGGGCGCCGAAACGCTCACGGCCGTCGACATCGCGGGCGTGACCCTGGTGTCCACGCCCGGGTTCACCGGGACCACCATCACCATCCGCGACACCGCGGATACCGGTAACACCGACCCGGCCGAAATCTACGGCTCCGACGACGCCCCCAACCCCGAGCCCATCGTGGCGGCCACGAACTCCGGCCCCGAAGACGGCTACCCCGTCGCCCCCGCCGACCACCCGTGGGACAGCGCCGCGGCCGCCGAACGCGTCGCCGAGCACTGCGGCGTGAACGCCGCCGCCGAAGGCGAGGACGGCGAACCGTGGCTGTGCTACGGCAACGCGTTCCTGTACCGCGCCGACGACGCCGACCCCGCCGACGCGGCCTCCTACAAACTCGGCGTGGCCGACGCCATCGACGGCGAACTCACCCTCGTGCCCGCCGCCGTCATCGACGCCGCCGACATCGTGCACAACGGTGACGGCTCCATCCCCGAGGACGCCGCCGAAACCCTCCGCGGCATCATCGCGACCCTCTACGAGCGCGTGAACGAAGCCAACGGCACCGACCTCACCGTGCCGTGGGTGGACGACGACGACGCCGAGCCGGAGGACGCCAGCGCCGAAGACGTGCTCGTGGCCGCGGCGCTCGCCACGGTCCGCGAGCCCATGCCCGCCGACGCGTTCGCCGAACCCGACCTTGACGGCTACCAGCCCGGATACCGCATCGAGGGCCGGAGGTTCTTCGGCCACATCACGAACCTCGCCGCCTGCCACCGCAACGCCCCCATGGGGTGCCTCACCCCGCCGGAGTCGCCGTCGGAATACCAGGTCGCGAACCGGTACGCGGTCATGACCGACAAGGGTGGCCTTGAGGTCGGCCGGGTCACCTCCGGGTTCGGGCAGGTCGGCACCGGGTGCACCTGCCACGCGACATCGAACCTTGACGACCACTACTGTCCGAACGAGCGCTCGGCGGCCGCGGCCATCGCGCACTACGACCAGCTCACCACCATCGCCGATGTCCTCATCGGCCAGAACGAGGCGGGCTCGGTGTGGGCCGCGGGCGTCCTCCGCGACGGGCTCCCCGGCGCCGCCGCCCGCGTGCTCGACCGGCGCATGTGGTCCGGCGACTGGCGCCCGTGGGGCACCGGCTCCGAGATGGTCGACGTGCTCGCGCTCGCCTCCGGCCTCCCCGGGTTCACGCACCGCACGAAGCACGACATGGGGTTCACCCTCATCGCCGCCGCGGGCCCGGTCTCCGGCCCCGCCGCCGAGCCGAGCGTGCGCGACGTGGTGCGCCAGGAACTCGCGCGCGAGCGCGCCGCCGGGGAAGCGCGGCGTAATCTGGCTTCGACGGCGACCCGCGGCCAGCTCGCCGCCCTCACCCGCAAATAGGAGGTTATCGATATGGCTTGCTCCTCATGCCAGAAAGAGTGGTACTTCACCGGCCCCGACGGACAGGAGGTGGTGGAGGTATCGCACTTCAAAGCGCTCCAAGCCCGCCGCCGTCTCGGCGTCCCCTCCGCGCCCGTGAACTCCCGACCCAAGCCGAAGGCGTAGCCCATGACCGTCAAGCACTTCCGCAAGCGCCCCGTGGTCATCGAGGCCATGCACTTCACCGGCACCACCGCCGAGACGCACGCGGTCTACCAGTGGGTAGAAGCGAACACGCTCGGATCGTTCGAGCCGTACACCGACCCGCCCCCCGCCTCCGGGGTGAGCATCGACCCCGCCACCGGCGACATGCTCATCGCCACCCTCGAAGGCGTGCACCACGCCCGGCTCGGTGACTGGATCATCCGCGGCGTGCAAGGCGAGTTCTACCCCTGCAAGCCCGATATTTTCGAGGCCACCTACGAGAGCGCCGCCGACCCCGCGTGGGACAACACGAACCCCGACGCGGCCGTGAAGCCGTGCTACGACATCTCGACAGCGAAGGACTAGCCCGTGTTCGACGCCGACGACCTCGCCAACCGCCACGCCTTCCACCCCCCGGCCGACGACGCCGCCCGCGAGGCGCACGAGCGCGTGCGCGCGCTCACCGGCGACCTCGCCGCCGAGTTCAATAAGCTCCTCCCGGACTCGCGTGAGAAAGCGCTCGCGCTCACGCACGTCGACTACGCCATGATGACGGCGAACGCCGCCCTTGCACGACATGGAGGACCGAACCGTGGGGAACCCGAATCAGAATGAGCAAGACGCCCGCGCGGCGCTGGCCGATGTGGCGGCCGTCGGCGACGCCGAGCGGCTGAAACGGTACTGGACGACCGGGCCCGGCGGGGCCCGCATCCGGTGGGGCACGGAAGGGGACCTCACGCGGTGCCACCGCGAGGTCTCCCAAGAGGTCCCCTCCACCGACATGTCGAGCGATGACATATGGGGCTATTGCCAGAACCTCCACCAACGGCTGTTCGGGGTGCCCAACCCTCGTGACTGAGGCGCCCGGGGCTCCTGTCGTGTTAACCTCGCGGTACAGCCCGACTCGTGATGCCTGGGACAGCGGGGCCGACAGGCTACCTGTCCCGTGTCCGCAGACATCACGAAACGAGGCATCCTCATGGGCAAGCTCAAGCGCCCCGAGAACTTCGGCGACTTCACGCCCGAACAGCTCGCCGAGTGGAACACGAAGGTCATCGCCGCCGCCAACGAACTCGCCGCGAAAAAGGGCGACTACTCGGACGACGACCTCGCCTACTCCCGCGACCTCATCGCGTGGGCCACCGAGAGCACCGACGCACTCAACGCGCTCCCCGCGGCCCCGACCGCCGACGACGCCGCCGCGGCCCGCGCCGCGCTCACCGCGCTCGGCACCCCCGCGGCCGCCGACGACAGCGACGACGATGGCGACGGCGAGCCGGAGCCCAAGCCCGACGCCGACGGCCCCGACGGCGAGGGCGACGCCAGCGCGGCCGTGCTCAAGTCCGTCGAGACGTTGCTCAACTCCGTCGCCGACCGCATCAAGTCCGAGACCCCCGCGGCCCCGGAACCTCCGTCGGGGGGTGGCGGTGGTGCTGCACCTTCCGTTGCTGACCTCGCCGGAGCGGGCGTCGGCACCGGCGCCCCCGAAGCCGAGCCCGTCGGGCCCGTCATGGTGGCGGCCGCCGACTTCGGCTCCTACGCCAAGGGACAGTCGCTCGGCACTCGCGGCGACCTCATGCGGGCGCTGGCGGGCCGCGTGGAGAACTACGCGACCCCGACCCGGGGCGGCTCGGGCCCGGTGCTCACGAAGCCCGTGGACCTCAAGGCCGCGGCCATCATGAAGCCGTTGCCCGGCGGCGGGTTCGCGGCGACCGGGCAAATGCAGCTCCTCTCGGGGGGCCACCAGCGGCACGGCGTCGCGCGCATCGAGCGCGCGTCGGCGGGTCGGGAGGAGTTCCACCCGCGTAACGAGGAGCTGAACCGCGAAATCGCGCAGCGTGCCTCGGACGAGTGGGTGGCGCAGCTCCGCGCCGGGCGTATCGCTGCGGTCGGCGGCACCGCCCGTGACACGCTCATCGCCGCGTGGTGCGCCCCCGAAGAATCGCTCTACGGGGTGTGCGAGCAGTGGTCGTTGGACGGGCGCCTCGCGCTCCCCACCCGGACGGTGCCGCGCGGCTCCGTCCAGTTCGCGCAGGGCTACGACTTCTCGGACATCTACACGCTCGTGGGCGACAACACCGCGACGTGCGCGGAACTCGAAGCGGGCGTTACGAAAACGTGCGTGGAAATCCCGTGTCTCGACACGGAAACGGTGTGCCTGAACGTGGACTGGCTGTGCATCACGGCCGACATTCTCCAGCGCCGCGCGTGGGGAGAATCGGTCGAATCGTTCATCTCGGGCGCGCTCGCGGTGAAGATGCACAAGACGAACTCGCGGATCATCGCGCAAATTGCGGCCGCCTCCGGCCCCGCCACGGTCCTCGCCTCGTGCGACGACGACGACGCGTTCTCCAGTTTCCTGGCGGGGCTGGACGTGGCCCGCTACGACATGGGCTACAACCAGTACATGTCCGTGAACGCCGAGTGGGAGGCTGTCGTGCCCGCGTGGGTCCTCCCGCAGCTGCGCCACGCTGTCATGCGCCGCCGCGCCCTTGAAGACCCGGTGAAGGCGGACTCGTGGATGCAAGCGCAGTTCGCGAAGCTGAACTACACGGTCCACTTCGTGTACGGCTACCAGGACGCCCACGTGGTCACTCCGGCCACCGGCCTCCCCGGCGGCCCGACCGCGCTCGCCGCGCTCCCGACCGAAGCCGACTTCATCGCCTATCCCGCGGGCACGTGGGTCCTCGGTGAACTCCCGGTGATCGAGCTGGACACCATCTACGACTCCGCGGGTCTCCAGACCAACAGCTACACCGCCCTGTTCGTGGAGGACGGGTGGAGCGCGATGCAAATGTGCGCCCTGTCGCGCCAGTACACCGTCACGCTCGACCCGTGCGCGTGCGGTTGCTCCGCCGGGGCCACCTCCTAACGGGGCCTCGCCGTGGCTATCGCACCGCCGATCGCTCTCGCAGCGCCGCCTACCAATAAGGCGGCGCTGCGCTACAGCCTGCTGAACGCCGCCGTCGGGCCGCTCGACATGCCCGACGGCGCGCGCCTGGTCGACCTCCGCTACACCGTGCCCTGGTGCGGTCCCGGAGGTACGGCGTACATCCCCGAGTGCGGGGCCTTCGGCGTCCCGGAAGGGCCGCTCGACATCGCCGACGGCTTCGCCACCGTCCTCGAACGCCGCTTCGAGTGCCAAGCGTCCGGGTTCGAGAACGGCGCGCAGGTCGAAGAACTCATGCTCGACCGCCTCGAAGTGTCCGAACCGCGGCTCCTCGAAGCCGCGCTCGCCGCCTACCTGGCGACCACCACGGCGTTCGACCTGGGCTCCGCGGCCACCATGGCGGCCGCGGTCTCGGCGATGGAGACCTACGCGTACACCACGCAGGGGTACGGGCTCACCGCCACGATGCACCTGCCGATCGGCGCGTTCGCCTACCTCGCCTCCGAATACCTCATCACCCGCGAGTCGGCGACGGGCGTGTGGCGCACGAACCTCGGGACCATCGTGGCCCCGAACGCGAGCTTGACCGACCACGCGTTCATCACCGGGCTCACCGTGGTCTGGCGGGCGCCGCAACCGTTCATCCCGGAAGCCGCCGAAGCGCTCGACCGGGGCGACAACCTATACAAGATGGTCGGCCAGAGGGACTACATCGTGGCGTGGGAGTGCTTCACCGCCACCATCGAATTGGGGGTTCTGTAACCATGATGATCATCGAATCCCGGCGCGACGACGGCGACGGCGAAGCGTGGATCAATCCCGCGGAGCTGGCGTCGGAAGTCCTCGACGTGGTGCCGGAAGCCACCGTGAAGCTCGTGAAGGGCTCCGTTCAGGGTGTGGAGGTCGAGACCGCGGTGGGCATCAAATACCTCATGACGCTCTACACCGCGGGCGGCAACCGCAAGGCTCCCAAGAAGGGGAAGGGTGAGTCCGATGGCTAACCGCACCTTCCGGCCGCGCTACACGGTGCGGGCCCGGTGGACCATCCTGGACGACTGCGGGGTGGTCGCCTACGACGGCGACCCCGACGCGTGCGTGGTCTACGTCCGCGACTGCCTCGTGTCCTACACCTGGGAGGACCAGTTCGAGGACCCGCAAGAATTCCTCGTGATGTGCGACAACGGGCGCCCGCAGTATTACGACAGGACCGACCCCACCTATAAGTTCACCGCGGGCACGCTCTCGGTGAACGACGTAGACCCGCTGCTCAACCACATCATGATGAACTCCTACATCGAGGAGGACGCGCAGACACAGGACATCGTGGGCTACCGGCCGTCCGCGACCGGGTGGGGCACCTCGAAGTTCGGCCTCGAAATCTGGGCGGCGCTGTCCACGCCGTCGGGCGCGCAAGCGTGCCCCGCCGGTGTCCAGGAATGGGCCTACCTGCTGTTCCCGTTCAACCGAAACGGCCGGTGGGCCACGGCCCCGAACGCGTCGAACAACACCGACGCCACACAGATCACGTTCGACACCATGACCGGCGGCGCGTGGGAAGACGGGCCCTTCGACGTGGTGCCCGACGAGACCGGCGCCGCCTCGCCGCTCATCGACCCGATGACCGGCGACCAGCCGTACCTGATTCGGCGCACCTCCATCGCGCCGCCGCCCGTGACCGACGGGTGCGTGCCGCTGGCCGCCCCCGTCTCCTCCTAGGCGGCGCCGCGGTGGTCGCCGTCGACATCGAGGGGGGCCCGTGCGGGTGGGTCGCCGACCCACCCGCTACGGGCTGCTGCACGGGTTGGGAGGAATACACCCCCGAGCAACAGGCCACGGGCGCCGTCCTCGCCGCCGCGTTCCTGTGGGCGGCCACCGCCCGCCAGTTCGGACAGTGCGAGGTCACCGTGGAGGCGTGCGCGGGGCGCCCCGCCAGGCCGACCTACGCCGCCTACCCGGTGGTGCCCGGCTCCGGCCGCGGCCTCGGGTGGGGCCCCTACCTGCTGGACGGGGTGTGGTTCAACGGCCCCATGGGCGCCTCCTGGTGCTGCGAGCGCGTGTGCGAGCTGCGCCTACCGGGCCCCATCTACGACTCCGCGGCCATCCTCGAAGTGTCGGCGGCCGGGGAGGTCATTCCCCCCGCCGACTACCAGGTGTACGACGGTGTGAAGCTGGTGCGCACCGACGGGTTGTGCTGGCCGTCCTGCTGCAACGGCGGCATTGCCGGGGCCGGGGTCACGGTGAACTACCTCATGGGGCTCCCCGTACCGGCCGACCTGCAAATAGCGCTCGACATGCTCGCGTGCGAGTTCGCCGCCGCGTGCGCCAGGCAGAAGTGCCGCCTTCCCAAGCAGGTGTCGGCCATGACGCAGATGGGCACCACGGTGGACTTCTCGACGCTCCCCGAAGCGGGCACGCCCGTGATGGCGACGGGCATCTTCGAGATTGATAGCGTCATCAAGTCCTACAACCCGTACGGTCTCGCCGCCCGCCCGAAGCTGTACAACCCCAACCGGCCGCGCGTGCGCTGGCCGATGTAGAGGAGCGCCGCGGTGGCCGTTGAAGACCCGCTGTTCTGGCCCGCGCTTGACGCGCTCCTGGAATGCCTCAAGACGGAGTTCGCGAAGCACGACACCCCGCCCGCGATCATCCGCCACCAGACCGGGAACGGGAACGCGGTGGCGCAGATAGACCCGTTCGGCGACACGAACGAATGCTGTGAGGGGTTGGCGTGGGTCCGGTTGAACACGTTCTACCCGTCGGGAAACGACCAGCTCACCCCCGTCGCCAGCGCCGCGGACTGTAACCCGGTGTGGGCCGCGCAAGTCGACCTCGGGGCCGTGCGGTGCTGGCCGCAGGCCGGGGGGTTCGGGTCGCCGGAGGACTGGGCGGTGTCGGCGAACCTCCTCATGCAGGATGCCACGGTGCTCCGGCGCGCGATCCTGTGCTGTTTCCAGCCCGGGAACCTCGCCTATCAGACCGTGATGGGCGCGTATCGGCCGATCAGTGTGACCGGGCAATGCGTCGGTGGCACGCTGTCGGTGACCATCGGCCCGGCCGTTCAGGAGTGCTGTCCGGACTAGACTCCGGGCATGACCGCTACGCTTCCCCCGCGCGGTGCCGTGATCGGTACCGGCCGCTCCGGTACGGGTTACATGGCCGCCGTCCTCAAAGCCGCCGGGCTCGATGCCGGGCACGAATCCTATTGGCACGCCCACCGGGGCCCGCGTGGCTCCGAGCTGGACATAGACGTGTCGTGGCTCGCGCTCCCCGACATCGAGGCGGGCCGGTGGTCCGGGCCCGTGCTCCACGTCGTGCGCCACCCCGTCGACACGGTGCGGTCGTTCCTCGGTACGCGGTTCTTCGCCGAGTCCGAAATGGACAACGCCTATTCGGCGTTCGCGCGGGTGCACGCCCGCACCGTCGCCGGAGTGTTCGACATGGCCGCGGCCGTGGAGTTCTGGTGCGAGTGGAACGCCCGATGCGCGGCCGTTGCTGACGCCACCATCCGGCTCGAAGACACGATGTTCGCGGGGTCGGTCGACCCGTTCCCGCTCGCCGTCGAGCGCGTCTTCGGGAAGCTCCCCCCCGCGTATGGCATCGCCGCCCGCCTGCGGGGCGCCGCCGAGAACACCTCCCGCAACGTCAACACCCGCGGCGCCGTCCCGGCCGTCGATCCCCGCGAAGTGTGGTCGCTCATCGGGCGCCGTGCCCACGCCTACGGGTACGGCGCATGAGCCGCATCGTGGCCCTGGTGCACGGGCTCTACCCCCACCAGCGGGCCGGGTCGGAAACCATGCTGGACGACATGCTCGCCGCCCTGGTCGAGCGCGGTCACGACGTGCACGCCATCGCCACCCTCACCGGCCCCGCCGACGGCTCCACGCAGTGGGAGCGGCGTGGGTACACCTGTTGGCGGGAGACCGAAGCCGCGGCCGCCGAGCTGGCCGTCATGCTCGAACCCGACGTGATCGTCTCCCACCACCACCTCGGGCCCGGCGCCGTCGCCACGGCCCGCACGTGCGGCGCCAGCTCGGCCGTGATCCTTCACAACGACTTCAAGTGGTCGCGGGAGATGATCAACGCCCGGCCCGACCTCATCGTCTACAACACGCATTGGCTCCACCGCAAGCTCGGGCCCCGCGGCGCCGCCTCCATCGTGGTGCACCCGCCCCTCCACGCCGACCGGTACGCCGCCGACCCGCCGCCCGCCGACGGCGCCGTCACCATGATCAACTTGGACCGCATCAAGGGCCCCGACATCTTCTACGCGCTCGCACGGGCGATACCCGATACGCCGTTCCTCGCCGTCCGCGGCGGCTACGGCAAGCAGGACGAGCGCACCGGATACGCGAACGTGACCTTCATGGACCACGTAGAGGACGTGACCGCCCTGGTGTACACCCCGAGCCGCATCGTGCTCGCCCCGTCCCGCTACGAGTCCTACGGGAGGGGCGCCGTGGAGGCGTGCGCGGCCGGGCGCCCCGTCGTCGCCACCGCCACGGCCGGGCTCCGTGAATCGCTCGGCCCCGGCGGCATCTTCGCCTCCCGCGGCAACCCCGCCGAATGGACCCGGCACGTGCGCCGACTCCTCACCGACGCCGACGCGTACGCGCGCGCGAGCCGGGCCGCTCTCGCGCGCGCTGGCGAGCTGGACGCTATGCGCCGGACCGAACTGGCGCAGTGGTGCGCCGCGGTAGGGGAGGCAGGCCGGAAGGCCGCGCAGCGGCGCCAGCGTCGTCCGGTAGCTCCCACGGCGACGGCGCCGTGAACGAACCGCGCACCGCCTCGCCGGGGCGCCCGTGCCACGCCGCGGGCGCCGTCGACATCCACGGCGCCGGGAGCGGGCCCGCGTAGGCCCCGTCGTACAGCTTCGGGTCGGTGCTCACCATCCCGGCCGCGCCCGCGAGTTCGGCCAGTAGGGTCCGCTGCGCCACCACGGAGCCGGTGAGGTTGTGCGCCTTGAGCGTCGCCGCCGTGCTCCGCACCGCGGCCCCGGAGGTCGGGAGCGGCACGTGCGTCTCCCACGAGGCGGGCTCGGCGATACCGCACCGCTGTGCGAGCTGGACGGACCGCCGGAGCCGGGACCGCCACGGCGAGCGCGAGGGGTCGCCGCGCATGTCCTCGATGTGGTCGGCGGCCGGGCCCCGGTGCACCAGGCGAGCCCACTCGATGGGGCCGGTGGCGAAAAAGTCGTCATTCATGAGCACGAACGGCTCATCGCCCACCAGGTTCGCCGCCGCGACCAGCGCGTTCCACACGTTCAGCATGGAGCGGTTCGGGCGCTGCGGGACGCGGAGGGCCGTGGCCGCGCGCTGGTCGAGCCAATCGGGGATGTCACCGGCCACGACCACATCGAGGTCGGCGGCGTCGGCCCATGCGGCGACCGACCGCAACGACCACATGAGTTCGCCGCCGCGACCGGACCCGTGGGGGAATACGAGGATGGTCATTCATCGAGGGTACGCGGCTACGATTGCCGCATGATCGGTGTCGCATTGAACGCGAACGTCACCTACAACCAGGCGGCGGCCGCCCGCCTCGCCGGTGACAGCTGCCAGCGTCTGGTCACCGACTTCGTGAACACCGGCACGAACTACGCGACCCTGCGCACCCCCGTCGACACGGGCCGCTTGCGCGCCGGGAACACCGGCGAAGTCGACGCCCCCACCGCATTCCGGTGCGAGGGCCGTATGGTCAATGCCACCGCGTACGCCCTGGACGTGCACCAGGGGACCGGGCCGCACCGCATCGAGCCGAAGAACGCGCAAGTGCTCCGGTTCGAGGTGGGCGGCGAAGTCGTGTTCGCGGCGTACGTCAACCACCCGGGAACGGCCCCGCGGCCGTTCCTCGCCGAAGGTGCCGCGCTCGCCGCTGGCGAGCTGAACTTCATCTTCCGGCCCGTCCACTAGGAGGTTCCCCATGCCCGTGCCCGCCAAGAAGACCGCCGCGAAAAAGGCGGTGGCTAAGAAGACCGCTTCGCGCGCGAAGACCGCCGCGACCCCGAAGGCGCCCAAGGCAAGCGCGGCGAAAAAGGCGGCGGCCAAGAGCACCGAGGCACCGGCGCCGGGCGGCGTCGCCCCCGGCACGGCCATGGGCACCGTGGACGTGCCGTTGTCGACGCTCGGCGAGCACAACGGCAAGCACAAGACGCTCACCCTCCTCGCCCCCACGCAGGATCAATACATGTGGGCCGAAGCCGCCTACTACCGCATGAACCTCGCCTTGACGGCCGCCTCCGAAGGGGAGGACTTCGACCAGGCCGACCGCGGCCGCATCTTCTCCGAGCTGCGGCGCCTGTCCGCCGTGTTCCTGTCCGACTGGGAAACCGACTGGGCCGAAGACGCGCTCTCGGCCGGGCACGTCCAGCTCGCCGACATGTGGGTGGCGATGGGCGACGCGTTCACCCGCGCGGGCGGCGATGTCGAGCCCGTCGGCGAGGATGACGATGAAGATATCGTCATCGCCTAGGAAAGGGTTCTCGAAGGGCTCCCCGTCGGGGCCCAAGGACTCCGGGCGGCTCACCACGGTGTTCGAACCGTGGCAAGGCATCGACCCCACCCCGATCACCGCGCGCGTCGCCGGTCGCGTCTACAGGGCCCCGGCGATGCGCGCCGATGAGTGGTTCGCCGCCTTGCAGCGCGCCGGGTGGCTTCGCCGGTGGCGGTTCATTCCCGACCGCGAGCACGACCCGGCCGGGCTCGGCGCCGCCGCCATGTTCGACCTCATGTGCCACGGCGCCGCCGACATGTACCGGTTGAGCGTCGCCGTGGACGACGGCACCGTGTCCGCCGCGCAGCTCGCGAAGGCGGCCCGCAAGGTCTTCGAGAAAGCCGCCGGAGTCCCGTGGTGGGTCGGCGAGCGCATCGCCGTGCAATCGGTCTCGTGGTCCGGCATCGGCGGGCTCCTCTACACCTCCGGGCTCCGGCCGGACGTGCCGCTCCCGGTGTGGCTCGGCGCCGCGTACCGGACGTGGATGTCGAACGTGGACGACGACGCCCGGGGCCCGGCCGACGCGGCATTGGCGTTGCCGCCGCCCGGGTACGATACGGAAGTACAGCCAGCGGCCACCATCGATGAGCTGTTCGTCTGATATCGCGCGGGGGGTGCGGCGGTGCGGGTAGGTGAAGCCGAAATTGGCGTCGTCGCCGACGGCAACGAGTTCAACCGCCAGATGTCCCGCATGATCGAAGAGACCCGCCGCCGCTGGCGCGCCGCCTCCCGCGACATGGCGAACGACACGAAGACCATCCGCGATGAAAACGGCAAGCTCCGCGATGAGTTCGGGCGGTTCGTCGGCGAGTCGAAATCCGGGTTCCTCGGTATCGACCTCTCCGCGCGCGGCTTGTTGAAGACGCTCGGATCGGTCGGGCTCGGGCTCGGGAAGCTCGTGGCGGGCGCCACCGCCGTCGGCTCCATCGTCGGCGTCCTCGGCGCCGCCACCGCCAGCGCCGTCCAGTTCGCGGCTGCGCTCGCCCCTGCGGTGGGCATCCTCGCCGCCGCCCCGGCCGCGGTCGGCATCCTCGCCGGTGTGGTCGCGACGCTCTCGGTGGCCTTGAGCGGCGTGGGCGATGCCTTCGGGGCCGCGGTGTCGGGCGACGCGGAGGAGTTCGCGACCGCGCTCGAAGGGCTCGCGCCGTCGGCGCAGCGGGCCGCGGTGGCGCTGCGGGAAATCACGCCGCAGTTCTCGGCCCTCAAGGACGCTGTACAGGGCGCGTTCTTCGAAGGGTTCGACCAGACCCTATTGAACATTGCGGCGACCCTCGTGGGGCCGCTCACGGCCGGTATGACCGCCGCGGCGGCGGGACTCGCGGGGATCACCACCCGGCTCGGCGAGGCGGCCACGTCCGGGGCCGGGGTGGCGTTCATCGAGAACAGCTTCACGGCCCTGTCCAACATCCTCGCGAACCTCCAAGAACCGCTCGGCGTCCTGTTCGAGGGGTTCCTATCGCTCGGGTCGGCCATCGCCATCGCCTTCGGCGGCGAGGCGGCCGGGGCCGGGCTGGCTGCGATGATCACGCAGTTCGGGGAGTTCATCAACCGGGCCGCCGACTCCGGCGAAGCCGTCCAGTGGGTGAACGGCGCCATGACGGTGTTCTCCCAACTCGGGGTGATCCTCCAACAGGTGGTCGGCATCATCGCCGCGGTGGGCTCCGTCGCCGCCGACACGGGCGGGAACATCCTGGGGACGTTCGGTGCCGCACTCCAGTCGGTCAACGCGTTCCTGTCGTCGGCCGAAGGCGTGTCCGTCCTCACCACGATTTTCACGACGCTCAACCAGGTCGGCGCGATCTTCGGTGCGCTCCTGTCCTCCCTGCTGCCGATCCTCGCGCCGCTGGTCGGCGAGCTGGTGTCCGGGCTCATGCCCGTCCTCATGGCCCTCGTGCCCGTCATCGTCCAAATTGGAGCGCTGGCCGCGCCGATCTTCTCTCAGATCCTCGCCGCCGTGCTCCCCCTCGTGCCGCCCCTTTTGTCTCTTGTGTCCCTTGTGCTCCCGCTCCTCGCGCAGCTCCTCACGCAGCTCGTGACCGCCGCGGCACCACTCCTGGAAGCGCTTACCACGCTCCTCGTGGCCGTCCTCACCCCGCTCCTTCCGGCCCTTGAACCCCTGCTCACGATCTTCGGTGAGCTGGCCGTCACCATCGCCGAGATATTGACGCCCGTCATTGAATTGATCGGCCAGATTCTACTGTGGCTAGTCGAAGAGATCATTGTCCCGTTCGTCATCCCGATCATCGAATTCCTGGTGGAGCTGTTCGGGACCGCGCTCACCGATGCGCTACAACTCGCCGCCGACATATTCACCGCCATCGTGAACGGCATCGTCGCCGCCGCGACCTGGCTATGGGAACAGATTCAATCCCGTTGGGCCGCAATGAAACTCGGCTTCGAAGTACTTCAAAACGCCTTCAAGGCCGGTTACAACTTCATCAAGAACAACGTCTTCACACCGCTCGGCAATGCCGCGACCGCCGTAAAGAACACCCTTTCCAACGTATGGACGAACATTAAGAACGCCTTCCAATCGGTGGTCGACAAATTCAAGTCCGGCGCCAATAAGATCGGCGATTACCTGTCGTCCATTTGGGACGCCGTGAAGGGCGCCTACAATGCGCTCGCGTCCGGGTGGAACCGCATTGACATCGAAATCGGTCCGTTCACCATTCCCGATTGGGTGCCCGGCATCGGCGGCGCCACCTTCCACATCAACGACATCATCCCGGACATCCCGAAACTCGAAAAGGGCGGCGTCAACCTCGAAGAGGGCATCCGGTGGCTCCACCCGAACGAGGCAGTCGTGCCGCTCGACGGCGACCGCGGCATCTCCGCGCTCGCCGACGCGCTCTCCCGCGCGTCCTCCATGTCGGCCGGGGCCGGGCTCGGCGGGAACATCGAAGTGCGCGTGTTCATCGGCGACACCGAACTCACCGAAATCATCGACGTTCAGATAGAGGAACACGACGAGGAGCTAGCGCACGCCGCTCGCACCGGATCGGGGAGGAGATAGCCCATGCCCACGCTCACCGCCGCCTACATGGCCGACCTCGGGCGCGTCCGCCTCGAAGCCGATGACCTCCTACCCGAAGTCGTCTACAGCATCGAACGCTCCTCCGACGGCGGCGTCACGTGGGCCACCGTCCGCGGGGCCACGAACATCACCGACGGCGGCGTCACCGTCGTCTACGACTACGAGTACGCCCCCAACGCCGAAAACCTCTACCAGCTCACGCAACCGCTCGTGTCCGACACGTTCGAGCGGACCGCGGGCCCCAACGGGCTCAACCTCGACGGCACCCCCGGCTCCTACGCCTTCACCCCCGACGCGCCCGTGCTCGACCCCGTGGGGGTCCTGGACGTGCGCGCCATGGTGTACCGCGACGACTGGTCGCCGCCCGCGACGGAGGAGGTCATGGCGTCGAAGTACCGCGACGACACCAACGACCGCTCGTGGCGGTTCAGCTTCAACACCGACGGCATGTTGCGGTGGTCCGGGTCGCTCAACGGCATCGCCATCATCGGCGCCCTGTCCACCGCCCCCCCGACCCCCGACGCCGACGCGGCCGCCCTCGCACTGCGGGCCATCCGCAACCCCACCACCGGCGATGTCACGTTCTACACCGCGCCCCACCTCGGCGGCTCCTGGACACAGCTCGGGGCCGTCCGGCCGGGCACCAGCGGTGCCCTGTTCGCCGGAGCCGCGCCCATCGAAATCGGCGCCCGCGACGACGGGGAGCAAACCCTGTGGGACGGGACCATCATGGCCGTGGAGGTGCGCCACAACGCCACCACCCTCGTAGCGAACCCCGACTTCGACGCCCAACCCACCGGCACCACCGCGTTCAACGACTCCCTAGGGAACCCGTGGACCATCACCGGCGCGGGCGCCCACATCGTCGCCACCGCCGACGCATGGGGCGACGCCGACACCGGCCAGCCGTGGGAGCCCTACGCCAGCAACGGCGACGCCCTGTGGTGGGTCGCCGACGGCGCCGGGCGCATCATCACCCTCACCGATCCCGGATTCGACAACGGCCGCTACATCGACCAGGCGTTCACCGATGTCGAAGTGCAATACGACGTCATCCTCACCGAAGCGTTCAGCCAGAACCGTCTCTCCATCCGCGGCGACGGCACCAACGCGTTCACCGGATACCAAATCATCCTCACCCGCGAAACCACCGGCGCCGACACCGGACTTATCAGCCTCTCCATCTTCATCCCCTCCGAAGGCGCCGCCCAAACGATCCTCCTCGGGCCGTGGCAACTCGGCCAGCGCTGGCGCGTCAAGACGCGCGTGGTCGGTACGGTCATCGAGACGAAGGCGTGGAACACGGCGAACCCGGAGCCGTCCACGTGGCAACTGGTGCGCACCTCCGTCCAGTTCGCGTCCGGTGTGATCGGGTTCGGGGCCAACCTGTTCGAGACCGGCACACCGGGCCTGTTCGATAACTTCTTTGTCCACCAGGTGCCGCCGCTCGTGGTCGCCGAAGCCGCCGTCACCGTCGAACAGGATGACGTGTGGCTCAAGTCCATCGCGTTCCCCTCGCTCAATCAGAACCTTGGTTGCATCCGCACCGGGCCGCGCTCGCGCCGGAGCCGGGTCGGACTGTTCGACGTGCGCGGGCGGCACGCCCTCCTCGGCATCGCCGACGTGGGCTCCACCGAGACGTTCACGATGATGTTCGCGACGCACTCGCAGGAACAGAACGTCGCCATCACCGGGCTCCTCACCTACGGGGCGCCGCTCCTCCTCCAATCGCCGCCGGACGCCGACCCCACCGGGTGCGGGAACCTCGCCGCCTACCCGTCGGGGTGGTTCATGCCCGGCGACAACATCGAGGCGCGGCCCCTGCTGGGGCGCCCGCTGTGGGAGTGGCAAGTGCCGCTCACCCGCGTCGCCCCGCCGTCGGCGCAACAGATCACCCCCGCGCACATGACGTGGAGCGTGTTGTGGCAGATGGTGAACACGTGGGTTGAGCTGTGGGATGAATGGGCCACGTGGGCGGAACTGTGGAACGCGACGATTGCCCCGACGGCCATGTACCAAGCCCTCTCGGGCGGTGAAGGATGACCGACGCCGCCACCTTCGCCGACCTCATCTCCGGGTCGCACACCGCCCGGTTCGCGGCCATCGCGCCCATCGGATTCCAGACCGGCACCGACCCCCAAGGGGAACCGCTCCCGATCATCGGCGGCGGGGTCACCTTCGACGCCACCGCCGACGTGTGGGCGTCCGGTGACCTCACCGTCTCCGCGGCATGGCCCGGCCCCACGAACGAGACCTTGACCGTGTTCGGCGGTGAAGTGTTCCTCGCCCGCGGCGTCGAGACCGGCGCTGGCGGCGTGGCCTGGTCGCCGCTGGGATACTTCCGCATCTCCGACGCCACACAGGACGCGGCCGCGAAGGGCCCCATACGGCTCACCCTCGATGACCGCATGATGACCATCATCGAATCCCGGCTCATCTTCCCGCGCGTCTACGAGCCCACCACGACCGTGCAAGCGGCCGTGGAAGACCTGGTGTTGGACGTGTACCCGAACGCGGTCATCGAGTTCGAGGACGGCACCGGCGCCACGCTCATCGGGCGGCAAGTCACCGTCGAAGAGAACCGCTACGACGGGCTCGTGGACTTCGCCGACGGGCTCGGCCAGATAGCCTACTTCGATGAGCGCGGCGTGCTCCTGTTCCGCAACGTCCCGGACGCGACCGAACCGGTGTGGACCGTGAAGGCGGGGCCCGGCGGCGTCCAGGTGAACGCGTCCCGCAAGCTCACCCGCGACCGCGTGTACAACGCCGTGGTGGCCCGCGGGGAGGGCATGGACGACATACCCCCGGTGCAAGCCGTGGCCTACGACGCGTCCCCCACGTCGCCGACGCGGTGGGGGGGCCCCTTCGGCATGATCCCGAGGTTCTACGCCTCGCCGTTCATCACCACCGTCCCGCAGGCGAGGAGCGCCGCCACATCGATCCTGCGGCGCTCTATCGGCGCGCCCTACACCGTGTCCCTGTCGGTGGTCCCGAACCCCGCCATGCGCCCGTACGACGCCATCCGCGTCATCTATGACGATGCCTCCCGGGAGATGCACGTGGTCGATAAGTTCACCCTGCCGTTCGACGTGACCACGGCCGCGGGCATCGCGACCCGCGAGCAGACCACGACCTACGTGAGGGTGGAGTAGGCCCATGGCCGGTCGAGCGAAGCGGCCCCGCCGCGACACCCTCGCCCCCTACCTCCAAGGGCGCGACGATCCCACCGGGTCGCGCCGCGGGCAAGGCGTGATCTTGACGTGGGACGCGGCCACCGGCGCGAACACCGTCTCGTTCCGCGGCCGGGAGTACGTGAACATGGCCTTCCAGTCGTTCGGGAGCACGATCCCCGCCTACGGCGGCGGCGATATCGTGGTGATCGACGGGTGGTCTCCCGAAGGGCGCTTGTCGTCGTGGTACATCGTCGGACGGGTGGTCATTCCCCCCGTGACGGCGTAAGAACAGGAGCGTGCACCGATGCCGATGACCACCCGCGGGTACCCGTACGAGACCGGCGCCGACGAACCCGGGCACTCCCTCACCGGCGGCTCCAACGGCGCCTCGCCGATCCTCGCGCAAGTCGTGGACGCCGATGTGGGGGGCATCGCCTCCCGCGTCACCACCGCCGAAGGGGCGATCATCACCGACGCGGCCGCGCTCGCCGCCCACATCGCCGACACCATGGCCGTGCACGGCATCGCCGACACCGCCGTTCTCGTGATCACCTCGGACCCCCGCCTGTCCGACGCCCGCACCCCGACCGCGCACGCCACCACGCACGCCACCGGCGGCACCGACCCCATCGCGCCCGGCGACATCGGCGCCTACCCCGAGACCGGCGGCCCCGTCGATGGGGACGTGACGCTCACCGAGCACAACCTCACCGTGCGCAAGGCCGATGGCCTCTCGGCGTACCGGCTCCGCTCCACCGGCGGCGCCATCGACTACGACTACGTAGGGGATGTCGCGATCATCTCGTGGGGCGGCGCCGACTTCACCGGCACCGAGACCCCCCGCCAGCGCTGGCACGCGGGCGGCGTCACGGTCGCGGGCCGCATGGCCGTGTCCTCGACCATCTACACGAATGACCAGTACCTCGACGCGTCCGGGGTGGCGCTCCTGGGCGGGAAGAACGATGCCGAGCCCGCCTCGTTCTGCGGGCGCATGACCACCCCGGGGGCCCCGGCCGCGGGCGCGTGGGATGCGGGGGACCTGGTGGTGGACTCGGTGGGCGTGTGGCACCT